>Ga0157371_10000421_pt1 | contig 52219 bp, 49 predicted proteins | sample C45metaG_FD_113462 | JGI IMG/M metagenome (GOLD analysis project Ga0157371, IMG submission 113462) | Corn rhizosphere microbial communities from Kellogg Biological Station, Michigan, USA - C4-5 metaG | ecosystem: Host-associated > Plants > Roots > Rhizosphere > Soil | place: USA: Michigan... | reverse complement strand
TGCCAAGTCGATGGGTATAAGTGGTGTCGACCCGGGTACGGCTATCATGTTCCTGTATATGGCCATAGCAGCCGGCGACTTTAGCGTAGGCTGGCTAAGCCAGCGACTGCAAAGCCGCAAAAAGACTTTGTTTATATTTTATTCAATAGCTGTTTTATTTACTATTCTTTTCTTCTTTCAGCAAGGCGGTAGCCCGGCCTGGTTCTATTTTATTTGTGCGGGACTAGGTTACGGCGCGGGCCTGAATGTAGTTTATATCACCAGCAGTGTAGAACAGTTTGGCACCAATTTGCGGGCATCTGCAGGTATCAGTATCCCCAATATGGTACGTGGCACATTACCATTAATGATCTTATTGTTTAAAGGCTTGCGCAGCCTTTTCGGCAGTTACTTAACCGGCGGGTGGGTAACCGGGTTGATCATTTTCGCCATAGGCATTGCTGCAGCCTGGGCTTTGGATGAAACCTATGGTAAGGATCTGGAGTTTACGGAGGTGTAATACCTAAAATAAAAGTGACCCGTGAATTATTTCGTAAACAATCAACTCGTTATCGATAATTCGAAACGCAATAACCCAATCGTTAAAATGACCACAAGAATATTTTAACGCAGCAAGAACCGGATGATTGCAAGGTGCATATTCAACGTTAGGCAACGCTAAATTTTCAATTGCCGATTTAAATTTTAAAGCGAACCGATAACCGCTTCCCTTAGTATTTTTAGATTCTACAAAATCTGCGACAGCATCAATCACTCGTAATGCCTTTGGCATTATCTTAACAGGGATATTCAACGATGCTATTTTTGATTAACGTATTTAGAAAAAGCCTCCTCCAAACTTATAGGCGAAGCATCAGTTTCCTTGAGCAAATAATCTATTAACTCCTCATCAGTTGCCTTTCTACCTATTCCGCTAACCATAGCATTGACATCCAATTCCTCGAAATTTTGTGTTTTTGCAGATAATCCTAACTCTTCAGCCAGTTGCATCAATAGCCGGGTCTTTTTTTCTGAATTTGATTTGATGATAAGCGTTGTCATACTCTAATATAGCATTAATTATCAAACTTATAAAACTATTGGTTATTGCTCATTCAAAAAAACAAATTCATAATTTAACCCCTTACTACAGCTAAAATTACTCAATTTTAATCACGTGCAAAAAAACTAATCTCTAATCACCAATCTCTAATCTCTAATACGTACCTTTGCGGCTCAAAAAAACACGTTGCAAATGAGTCAGCCAGTAGCTATTAAAAACGCCCTTATTTCAGTTTATTACAAAGATAATCTGGAACCTATTATTCATGAGTTAAACCGACTTGGTGCCAATATTTACAGCACTGGTGGTACAGAAACATTTATCCGCAGCCTTGGGGTTGATGTGATTGCTGTTGAGGATCTTACCTCTTACCCATCAATTTTAGGTGGTCGCGTTAAAACTTTGCATCCAAAAGTATTTGGCGGCATCCTGGCGCGCAGAAGCAATAACAGCGATAAAGAACAATTGGCCCAGTATGAGATCCCTGAGATCGATCTGGTAATTGTCGATCTCTATCCGTTTGAAGAAACTGTAGAATCTGGCGCAGGCCATGACGATGTGATCGAGAAGATCGACATCGGCGGTATATCACTGATCCGCGCTGCGGCTAAAAACTTCAAGGATGTAGTTATCCTGGCTTCAAAAGACGATTACGTAGAACTTGCCGAAATGCTGAAAGCACAAAACGGTACTACTACTATCGACCAGCGTAAGCGTTTCGCTCAAAAAGCATTTAATATTACTTCAAACTACGACACAGCTATCTTCAAATATTTTAACCAGGACGAGCCGCTGCAAGTATTCAAAAACAGCATACAAACCAGCAAGACTTTGCGTTATGGCGAAAACCCGCATCAAAAAGGTGTGTTTTACGGTAACCTGGATGCTATGTTTACCAGCCTGAGCGATAAAGGCAAAGAATTATCTTACAACAACCTGGTTGATGTTGACGCTGCTGTTGAACTGATCAATGAATTTACTGAACCTACAGTTGCTATATTAAAACACACTAATGCTTGTGGCGTAGCTACCCGCCAGTTTATTAAAGACGCGTGGATAGATGCTTTAGCTTGTGATCCTGTTTCTGCTTTTGGGGGGGTTATCATTACCAATACAGAAATAAATGCCGAGACTGCTACCGAGATAGACAAATTGTTTTACGAAGTGTTAATAGCACCGGCCTACACTGATGAGGCTGTATCTATACTTACCGCACGTAAAGGCCGTATTGTGTTGGTGCGTCAACCTGTTGAATTGCCGGTCAAACAATTTAAAACTTTGCTAAACGGCGTTATTGAGCAGGATAAGGACCTTGTAATTGAAGGCCCGGCTGACATGAAAACTGTAACCGAGCGCCAGCCAACTGAGCAGGAACTGAAAGACCTCTTCCTTGCCAATAAGATCACCAAAAACACCAAATCAAACGCAATTGTATTGGTTAAAAACAGCCAGATGCTGGCCAGCGGTGTAGGTCAAACTTCGCGTGTTGATGCATTAAGACAGGCTTTGGCAAAAGCAGAGGCATTTGGTTTTGATGTAAAAGGAGCCGTTATGGCATCAGAAGCATTTTTTCCGTTCCCTGATTGCGTAGAGATTGCTGCCGATGCAGGTATTACAGCTGTTTTACAGCCGGGTGGCTCTATAAAAGACCAATTATCAATTGATATGGCCAACCAAAAAGGCATCAGCATGGTGACTACCGGTGTTCGCCACTTTAAACATTAAGGTCAATTTTTCTTATTGAGCTATAAAAGCAAATATTTTATATTATTTTTAAAATATTTGCGTTCTATTGGTCAACTTAGCGTAAGTTATTCCAACTATATTTAACAACTTTGTAAATTATTTGAAGCAAGCAGAAAATGAGCTTATTTAATTTTTTCACACAAGAAATAGCGATTGATTTAGGTACCGCAAATACCCTCATCATACATAATGACAAAGTTGTTGTTGACGAACCGTCGATAGTAGCTTTTGACCGCACAACCAACAAAGTTATAGCAATTGGGCGGCAGGCCATGCAAATGGAAGGCAAAACCCACGACAACATACGTACCGTGCGTCCGCTTAAAGACGGCGTAATAGCTGACTTTAACGCTGCCGAGCACATGATTCGCGGCATGATCAAAATGATTAACCAGGGTAAAGGATGGTTCTTTCCATCTTTACGTATGGTGATCTGTATCCCTTCAGGCATTACCGAGGTGGAGAAACGTGCCGTACGCGACTCAGCCGAAATTGCAGGCGCTAAAGAGGTTTACCTGATACATGAACCGATGGCCGCTGCCGTGGGTATTGGTATTGATGTTGAAGAACCGATGGGTAACATGATTATCGATATAGGTGGTGGCACTACTGAGATTGCGGTTATCGCGCTGTCAGGTATCGTGTGCGACCAATCTATCCGCGTTGCGGGTGATAACTTTGACTCTGATATTGTTCAATACATCCGTCGCCAGCACAACATCATGATTGGCGACCGTACTGCTGAAAAAATTAAAATTGAAGTTGGCGCTGCATTGCCAGAACTGAGCGACCCTCCGGGCGACTTTGCCGTACAAGGTCGCGACCTGATGACCGGTGTGCCAAAACAGATCATGGTATCCTATACCGAGATTGCACACTGTCTGGACAAATCTATCTCAAAAATTGAAGAAGCGATCCTGAAAGCATTGGAGATCACTCCACCTGAGCTTTCGGCAGATATTTACCAAACCGGTATTTACTTAACCGGCGGTGGCGCATTATTGCGCGGCCTGGACAGACGTATATCGGCAAAAACAAAACTACCGGTACACGTTGCCGAAGATCCGCTTCGCGCAGTAGTACGCGGAACAGGTACTGCGTTAAAGAACATAGGTAACTTTAAATTTTTGATGCAATAAATTAGAAGCAAGAATCAAGAGCCAGGAATCAAGAGGTAACGTTAACCCAATGTCTTGGCTCTTGATTCTTGACTCTTGATTCTAATCTTAGACAGATGCGCAATCTCTTAATCTTCATTACCAAGTACAACGCGTTTTTTCTGTTTATTATCTTCGAGGTTAGTGCGCTGATTATTTATATCAAGTACAACTCTTTCCAAAAGGCTACTTTCATTAATAGTACCAACCAGGTAACGGGCAATATGTATCAGCAGGTTGGTCAATTAAAAAAATACCTGTACTTACAGGATGTAAACGACAGCCTGGCACGCGAGAATGCAAATTTGCGTAATCAGCTTAAAACATCTTTTTATGTTGATTCGGCTGCTAAGCATAAAGTGGTTGATACTGTTTATAAACAGCAGTATCAATACATAGATGCCGCTGTGATCAACAATTCTGTAAATCGCCGTAATAATTACATCACCATTAATAAAGGTAGCCGCGCCGGTGTAGCTAAAGGCATGGGCGTTATCTGTCCGCAGGGTGTGGTGGGTAAGGTTGTGCTTGTGGGCGAACATTTCTCGATTGTTCAATCTCTTCTGCATAAAGAAACCATTATCAGTGCGTCGTTAGCGGGCAGTAAAGATTTGGGATCATTTGTTTGGAGCGATGACATGAACCCACGTCATGGTTTATTGTACGATGTATCAAACAGCGCCACGCCCAAACTTGGCGAATGGGTTGTAACATCCGATCTGTCATTATGGCCTACCGGCATCCCAATAGGTAAAATATCAAACCTGCATTCAAAAACAGCTAAAGGTTCGTTCCTGAACATGGATGTAACCATAGCGGTTGATTTTAGCAAGCTGAAATACGTTTACGTGGTTAACAACAAATTAGCCGCCGAGCAATTGGGACTGGAGGCTCAGGAGAAAAAAGATGAGTAGAACCATTATCACCAATATTCTCCGCTTCCTGGCGCTGGTGTTTACGCAAGTATTTTTGCTGAAGAATATCAGCCTGTATAACCTGTCGACCCCGTACTTTTACATACTGTTTATCCTGCTGTTACCTTTTGAAACACCGAACATTTTACTGTTCGCGCTGTCGTTTATATTGGGTTTAACTATTGATGCCTTTTACGATACTCCCGGACTACATACTACCGCCTGCGTATTGCTGGCTTTTGTACGCATACTGTTTATCAGCATTACCGTACAAAAAGAGGGCTTTGACAATGAGCCCGAGCCTACGTTAAGTAATATGGGTTTCAGGTGGTTCTTTACCTATACGCTTATCCTTACTTTGTTCCATCATTTCTTCCTGTTTATGCTGGAAGTGTTCAGGTTCTCAGAAATACAGTACATACTTGGCCGCGCGCTGCTAAGTTCAATTTTTACTTTATTTTTGATCCTGATTTCGGGCCTGATATCCTATAAAAGTAAAGAGCGTAAATGAACCAGTATTTTGAGCGGAGATATATAATCGGCGGCATATTCATCATTCTTATACTGGTACTTCTTGGCCGGCTGTTTTATATCCAGATCATCGATGATCGGTATGCGTTGTCTGCCAATAAAAACGTAATTCGCCAATTTATCCAATATCCCGCCCGCGGACCGATTCTTGACCGTAACGGAAAAACCCTGGTTACCAACGAGCTGGTGTATGACGTTAAAGTTATACCCAAAGAGATTAAACCTTTCGATACTGTAGAGTTTTGCAAACTGCTGGGCATTGACAAAGCCGAGTTTGACAAACGTTTAGCCAAAGCACGAAAATATTCGCCAAACCTGGAGTCGCCATTTGAGAAGCAGTTGTCGCCGCAATTGTATGCGTCGCTGCAGGAGCGTCTTTCAGAATTTCCGGGGTTTAGAGTCGGCCCTCACCCTATACGCTCATACCCTGATTCGGTGGCAGCGCACTTTTTAGGGTACATCGGCGAGGTTAATGATAACATGATTGCTAAATCGGGCGGCTATTATCGTTTAGGCGATTATATCGGTATATCAGGCGTAGAAAAGGCTTATGAAAATGTACTGCGCGGACAACGAGGCGTAAAAAATATGCTGGTAGATTCAAAAGGCGTTCAAAAAGGCTCTTATGCCAATGGCGCTTATGATACGCTTGCTGTTCCCGGAGAAAAACTAACATCATCACTCGATGTGCGTCTGCAAAAGCTAGGTGAAAAGTTGATGCAAAATAAAGTAGGCAGTATTGTGGCCATCGAACCATCATCCGGCGAGATACTGGCTTTTGTGAGCACACCCTCTTATGATCCCAATTTAATGACAGGACATGATCGTAGTGCCAACATTAAAAAACTGGCCGACGATCCCTACCAACCATTCCTGGTACGACCGATACAAGCCAACTACCCACCAGGATCGTCATTCAAGCCTTTAAGCGCGCTAATTGCTATGCAAGAGGGCGTTATTACTCCAGAAACCGGTTATACTTGCCCGGGCTATTACATAGCCGGTAACAGGCGTATCAAGTGTTATAATGGCGAGGCACATGGTTATGTAACCTTAGCTAGTGCCGTAGCCGAGTCATGCAATGGCTACTTTGACATGGTGTTTGAGAAATTGATAAATCGCCTGGGGGCAAAAAAAACCGACTCGGCTTTTACTGCATGGCATAATAACGTCGCCAAATTTGGCTTGGGCGGCAAACTTGATCTGGATTTACCAGGTGAGGGTACCGGTCTTTTACCAAATGCATCATTATATGATAAGATGTATCATAAAGGCGGATGGCGTTCAAGCACGGTTATTTCATTAGGTATCGGTCAGGGTGAGCTATTGGCGACGCCTTTGCAGCTGGCTAACATAGAAGCAACAATTGCCAATCGGGGTTTTTATTATAAGCCACACCTCATCAAATCTATAGGCGACAGGCAGGTCATCAAAACAGAATATACTGTAAAAAATTATGTGGGTGTTGATGGTCAATATTTTGAACCGGTAATAAACGGCATGCAGGCGGTGGTAGACCGCGGTACTGCGGCGGCCTCTAAAATACCCGGTATTGTAATGTGTGGTAAAACAGGTACAGCAGATAACTCTCACGGCAACCCTCACTCGGTATTTGTAGCCTTTGCGCCGCGGGACAATCCTAAAATAGCCATTGCAGTGGTGGTTGAAAATGCAGGCCAGGGTGCCAGCTGGGCTGCTCCTATTGCCAGTTTTATGGTGGAGAAATATCTGCGCGATAGCATTAGCGTTCGTCCGTCAGGAATTAGTCCTGACCGTTATATAAATACAAACCTGATGCCCGATATATCGTATTATATCAAACAACATCAAAAACAATTGCGACGCGACAGCATCCGGCAGGCGAGAAAAGACTCTATAAAGAAAGCTCAAGCCATTAAGTCGGCATCAAACAAAAATAAAAAACCGGCGGTTGCAGATTATCTGTCAGCCATAATACCTAACGAGGATGAATAACCAACGCAGCTTCTTTTTTAACGTCGACTGGCTATTGGTGATCATTTACCTGGCGCTTTGCACCATTGGTGTGCTGTGCATACACTCGGCCGTTTATGATCCGAAGAACCCATCGTTAATCGATCTGGACACCAACTACGGCAAACAGTCTGTATTTGTTATGGTAGGGATAGTGCTGGGGATATTCATATTATTGCTTGAAAGCAGATTTCTTTCAGCATTGGCGCCGGCTATGTACGTAGTTACCACCATATTGCTTGTGCTGGTGCTTGTTGTAGGGCGCAATGTAGGCGGTAATCAAGCGTGGATACCGTTACCCGGCGGCTTCAGGCTGCAACCATCAGAGTTTGCCAAGTTTGCCACTTGTTTGTTGCTGGCGCGATATCTGAGCGGCACCAATGTTAAAATCACCGAGCTTAAATCGTTCGCTATAGCAGCAGGTATTATTTTCCTGCCAATGTGTTTGATCCTATTGCAACCGGATGCGGGGTCGACATTGGTATTCAGTTCTTTGCTCTTTGTATTATATCGCGAGGGCTTATCACCTTACTTTTTGATATTGGAGGGTTTATTTATTGCCCTGTTTGTTATCACCATCAAATTCGCCAACATTCCTATTATTATTGGAGCCATCGTTGCGTTGGCAATCATCATTGCTTTACTTTTCAGACGTAACCGAAAGCTGATAGCTACCCTGAGTGTAGGTGCAGCCATTTTGATTGCCTTTGTGCTAAGTGTACAGTTTTTATATACCAAAGTATTAAAGCCACACCAAAAAGTACGTATTGATATCGTACTTGGAATAACCAAAGATTTAAGAGGCAAGGGCTATAACGTTAACCAATCAAAGATCGCCATAGGCTCAGGCAAATTGTGGGGTAAAGGCTACATGCATGGCACGCAAACCAAATACTCGTTTGTGCCCGAGCAAAGTACCGACTTTATTTTCTGTACCGTTGGCGAAGAGTTCGGCTTCGCCGGATCTGTCGTGGTACTTGGTTTATACCTGCTGCTCGTGCTGCGCATTATCTACGTCGCCGAACGACAGCGATCGCCATTTTCTCGTATTTATGCCTACGGTGTGGCATCCGTCATATTCTTTCACGTAGTCATTAATGTCGGCATGACCATTGGTATCGTGCCATCCATTGGTATCCCGTTACCACTCATTAGTTATGGTGGATCGTCACTACTTAGCTTTACCACTATGCTGTTTATCCTCATTAAACTGGATTCGAACAGAATGGGTATGATTTATGCGTAACACCCCTCCCAACCCTCCCCGAAGGAGAGGGCTATATATAAAAAAGAAAGGCCTCACTATTGTGAGGCCTTTCTTTTTTATTGTGTTCTTGTCATTTCAACCTGATTATTCCCAGCCCTCCCCTTCGGGAGGGTTGGGAAGGGTGTCATGAATACCTTCTCCTCAACAGCGCATAAAACTTCTCGGCAGTTTCGGGTTTACTTTCCCAATTATTTTTTGCGGTATAATTCTTAGTCAGGAAGCGATTGGCTTCTTCAAAAGTATTAAAGCGGTTCAATATTTCGATGGCCTCGCTATAGGCCAGGCTGTAGCCGTTAAATAGATCTTTGATAAAGATCAGCTTATCATTTAGTGTGATAGCCGCTTTCAGGTTAGTAACCGGCTGTGCCGCCTGCTCGGTATATTGTGCCGAACCGCTGCGCTGTGCAGACATGCGCTCGTTGATAGTCAGCACATCGTCCTTCGCCTTAGCCGGTTCTTCTTTATTTTCAACCGGCTTTGGTTCAATCGTTGGCTCGGGCTTTGATTCTTCTCTCGCCTCGGGTTTCGTCGCTTCGGCTTTAATGGGCTCGGGGGCAATTTCTTCTTTTTTTTCTTCAACGGGTGCCAGATCTACCACCTCGTCATCGCTATCATCAAAATTATCATTCGGATCAATCTCCAATTCGTGACGAATCACCTGTGGCGGTTCCATCACAAAGGTATAGCTATCTTTAGGTGTGTCTGACGAAAGATCGATGTGCGGCACAGGCTGGTCAGTTTCTGTCGGCTCGGTGCGTTTTGGTTTAAAAGGCTGCACCATTGGCTCAAAGAATTTCTCTGAGAAACTTTTTACTCTTTCAGGTTCTTCAGTTTTCTCAGGCTCTGCCGGTTTCGTTGGTTCTTCTAATTTTACCGGCTCAGGTTTTGGCGGCTCGACAAGTGCTGTTGGCAGCTCAGAATTTCTTTCCGGTAGTTCTATCGGAGCTGGTGGAGGCAGAAGTTTACTGTCTGCTTTTGCACCCACATTGTCTGCTCCGGCGTCTTCAGCTTTCTCTGCATGGCTGCGCTGATTTAGCTTCTTCAGAATTTCGGCATGGTCTGTCAGGAAATGCGCATTGGCAACAAACAGCTCCATTTCCAGGTCGTTGATATTTTCGGGGTCGGCTTGAATATATTGATATTGCTCATTTAGCTCCTTCAGAATGGCGCCTATCTTATTAAATACTTCCAGTTGCTTCATTACAATACTTTACAAATTGCTTATCAAAATTAAGCATTAAATTCTGATATTAGGCCTTTACAAAAAGTTTACCATGCAGGTCACCGAGGAGATTTTTAAACGCAAAAGTGAGAATGGTGGCGGCATTGAAGTTATTTGTGGCTCAATGTTTTCGGGAAAGACCGAAGAATTGATCAGAAGAATTAACCGGGCACGTTATGCCAAACTGAGTGTAAAAGTTTTCAAACCCAAGCTGGATGTACGGTACGATGACAGCGATGTGGTATCTCATAACTCGACAGCCGAAAAATCAACTCCTGTTGGCAAATCATCAGAAATATTACTGCTGGCCGGCCATGCGCAGGTTGTAGGTATTGATGAAGCACAGTTTTTCGATGCTAAACTACCTGAAGTTTGCACCACACTTGCCAATAAAGGCATCCGCGTTATTATTGCCGGATTAGACATGGATTTTAAGGGCCGCCCCTTCGGACCAATGCCTACCCTTATGGCAATTGCCGAATCGGTAACTAAAGTACATGCCGTATGTGTTCATTGCGGTGCACCTGCGCTGTATTCTTACCGTTTAGTGCCCGGCAAGGATAAAGTGCTGTTAGGCGAAAAGGAAAGCTACGAGCCGCGTTGCAGGGTCTGTTATAATAGCAAGACGTTTTAAGCATATCTCGGAGTATCATTGCGAACGTAGCGTGGTCTCGAATGTTCGGGACAAGGAGAGAAATTCACAATTGCTTCGTCGTTCCTCCTCGCAAGGACAATTACTTTCAGGCCTTATTCATCATAATTCCACCAAAATTTGCCTTATAGTAAAACAAAACAGCCATAACAGATTGTTATATGCATATACCACCTACACTGTAATGGCAAAAAAGATATTAGTAATTGAGGATGACAAAGACATTAGAGATTCTATTGTTTATGTTTTAGAGGAAGAAAATTATGAAGTAATATCTTCTGAAGACTCCAAAATCCTGAAATCAATTAATGAGATCAAGCCTGACATGGTGTTGCTGGATAACTGGCTTACCGAATGGAAAAGCGATGCTAATGGCGAGCAACTGAGTCGTCATCTTAAAAGCGACCCTACTACAAGCCATATTCCTGTTATAATCATATCCGCTGTAAGCAATATCAAAGATATAGCCAAAGCCGGCCTTGCCGACGCCTACCTTAAAAAGCCTTTTGACTTGTCAGCTTTAACCGACATTGTCAAAAAGCACCTTAAATGATCGTAGCAATTAGCCCGATCAATCATTATTATGACCATGCTTGATCATTTCTTTTACCGCATCTGCTAAAAAAACTTTTTCCTGTGTGCTAAGTTGATTTTGCTTCTCGCCGTCGTTTATACAGTAGGTTATGTGTCCTGAATGGTCACTTTCGGCGAGCAAATGCTGGCCATTATGGCGGTATTCGACCGAGCCATTTGGACTGATGTGCAAAATGGCAGTGCCTTCCTGGTTAAATACGGTACGTCCATAATATTCGATCGTAGTTACATTGTAATTATCGCCAGTTTTGATAACCACATGCCTTCCTGTTCGATTGCATGCGCCCAGCGTCAAGATGAGACCGGCCGCCATTAATTTGATTGTTAGTGCTTTCATTGTCTAGAGTTTAAAATCTGAAAACAAAGTTATACAATTTATATAGTACTATGCAATACATAATACCTAATATTTTTTTCTTTTTTGATGCTATTTGTCAGAGCATTATCACAATACGTACTTTTAGTAAGGAACAGCATCCGCAAACTACTTTTCATCGTTAGTTGAGTATTATGAAGAAGATCATCTGTTTATTAATAATGATGCAAGTAGGCGCCATGTCGTTGTTTGCATCGCCGGTTAAAATAAATAACCACAAACCCGCGACTGTAGATACCGCAACATTTGCCATGGGCTGCTTTTGGTGCACCGAGGCTAAGTTTCAGCAATTGCGCGGGGTTAAAAAAGTAATTTCGGGTTTTAGCGGAGGGCATGTGGCTCATCCAAGTTATGCAGAGGTTTGCACGGGCAATACCGGGCATGCCGAAACCTGTAATATTATTTACGATCCAAAAGTGATCACTTACGATGAGCTATTAGAGGCTTTCTTCGTTGCGCATGACCCCACTCAACTTAACCGTCAGGGTAACGATGTGGGCACGCAATATCGCTCGGCTATTTTTTACCACAATGCCGATCAGAAAAATAAAGCTAATTACTACATCGCCAAATTGAATACGGCCAAAGCCTATAAATCGCCCATTGTAACGCAAGTTGTACCGTTCAAGGTTTTTTACAAGGCTGAAGACTACCATCAAAACTATTACAATCTTAATGGCAATCAGCCTTATTGCAAGTATGTGATACAGCCCGAACTTGAGAAATTTAAAGCGGTATTTAAAAACAAATTGAAACCATGAAAAAGCTAATATTATTTGCTGCTATGTTTTTGGGATGTGCTGCGGCTAATGCACAACATCTTAAAACCAAAACAGGCCACGAGAATAATCCCTATTACTCCAACACGGATACGCGGCATTTAAACGTATCAAATGCTGAGTGGAAAAAGATTTTACCGGCTGATCTGTACGCTACAGCCCGCGAGCAGGCCACCGAACGTGCCTTTACCGGCAAGTTCTGGAAAAGTACCGACAAGGGCACCTATTACTGTGCGGTATGCGGTAACAAGCTATTCCGGTCGGACGCTAAGTTTGCCAGCGATTGCGGGTGGCCAAGTTTTTTTGAACCTACCCGTAAAGACGCGGTGAAATATCGTGAAGATCGCTCGTACGGTATGGATCGTATTGAGGTGCTTTGCGCCAGATGCGATTCGCACCTGGGCCATATTTTTGACGATGGGCCGCCGCCAACCGGTAAAAGATTTTGCATGAACTCCGTGTCGCTTGATTTTCTGCCTGACGGATTTAAACAATAAAGCTTAAAGTTATACCCTTCTGTCGTTCTGAGCATGGCGAAGAATCTTGTAAAAACGTATAAGATTCTTCGCCATGCTCAGAATGACAAATTTGGTAGTTTTATCAATCGACAACCTTAAACTGCGATCTCAAACGAATATCAGCCGATGAGCTGCCTACCATCAGGTCGATAGGCTCGGCCTCAACTCTGAAATCGTGGATCTTTTCGTCATAAAAAGCCAGTCGGCTGCTTGGGATATTCATTTTAACGGTTTTAATTTGGCCGGGTGCTAAAGTAATGCGTTCAAATCCGCGCAACTCCTTCATCGGGCGCTTTAAGCTTGGCTTTACGTCATGAATGTATAATTGTACAACCTCATCACCGGCCATTTTACCGGTATTTTTCACATCGACAGAAACCGTGATGTTGCCATTAGTTTTGATTTGTTTGGCCGACAACTTCAGGTTGCTATAGGTAAAACTAGTATAACTTAAACCATGGCCGAAAGGAAACAACGGAGCTCCATTAATATACATATAGGTAAATCCTTTGGTTACATCATATTCGTCTTGCGACGGCACCTGTTCCTCAGACGCATAAACCGTCAAAGGCATTTTACCACCCGGGTTGATGTTACCAAACAGTGCATCGGCAATGGCGTTGCCACCTTGCTCGCCCGGCCACCAGGCCTCCAAAATAGCCGGTGCATTTTCTTTAATGTAAGGTATAGTAAGCGGACCGGCATTCATCAACACCACAATGGTGCGCGGGTTAACAGCCAACACCGCTTTAACCAATTCTTCCTGATTGCCCGGCAGACCCAGCGAAGTGCGGTCCTTACCCTCGGCCTCAATATTTAAGGTTGTGCCGATATATAGAATGGCCACATCTGCTTTCTTAGCCGCTTCAACAGCCTTTTGCAGCTCGGCAGCTTTGTCAAACACAGGGCCGTTGCGGCGCGGTGCAATCTCGGCACCGGCAGCATAAATAATCTCAGTACCCGGAGCCATACGGTTTTTAATGCCCTGCATTGGGTTCACCGCATCAATTGGCTTACCGCTGTAGCCTCCGGCCGTAAACATGTCGGCATGCGGGCCAATTACCGCTATGGTTTTTATCTTGTTTTTATCCAGCGGTAAAATATGGTTCTTGTTGGTTAGCAACACCATTGATTCTTGCGCCGCCTTTAATGCTAACGCGATATGCTCTTTGCTGCCAATAGTGCTCATCGGTATGTTGCTGTAAGGCACTCGGTTCTGCGGGTCAAACTCGCCTAACAAGAAACGATCACGCATTACACGGGCCAATGATTCGTCTAGCTTAGCCGTAGTTAACAGACCTTTGTTTACCGCAACCGGGATATACTGCATAAACTCTTTATCAGAGAAATCACAGCCGGCGTTGATGGATTTGGCGACGGCTTCCTCATAGCTCATCTGGCCTTTTTCATGACCATTTACCATGGTGTTTACACCACCAAGATCAGATACCACAAAGCCTTTAAAACCCCATTTATTTTTAAGGATGTCTGTCAGCATCATGTGGTTAATGTTGTTGGGCACACCGTTTATAGCGTTGTATGATGCCATAACAGATTGCGCGCCGCCCTCGACAATACAATCCTTAAAATGCGGCAGCCAAAACTCATGCAGCATACGCTCGCTTACTGTTGCCGAACGGCTGGTACGGTTAGTCTCCACATTATTGACTGCATAATGTTTTAGGGTAGATACCAATTTCAAATAATGCGGATCATTACCCTGTAAACCTTTAACGTGGGCAACGCCTATGCGGCCGTCAAGAAACGGATCTTCGCCAAAACATTCATTAATACGTCCCCAATAAGGGTTACGGCTAACGTTAATGACCGGCGACCGGTAGATCAAACCTTTCTTTTCACCCTGAAAATTTGGATCGTTATGCCAGCCGTTGTAAATAGCGCGGGCTTCGTCTGATATAGCGCTGGTTTCGTTAAAAACCAGCTTTGGGTCCCAGGTAGCAGCCATGGCTATTGAAACCGGGAACATGGTGGTTGGGCGGTTCCAAACCACACCGTGCAGGCACTGGTTCCATTTGTCTGACTTGATGCCAAAGCGCGGAATATCAGGGCCAACGTGGTTTAGGTATTCGGCCTTTTCTTCAAGCGTCATACGCGATATCAGGTCCTTCACCCTGGCCTCAACGGGTTGGCTATAGTCCAGATATAAAGGTTTATCTGCAGTTTGAGCCGAGGAGCGGTTAGCCGCCATCAAGCCCGTCAATAGCAATGCAAAAGTTAATTTACTGCCACCAAGGTTTAATTTCATTTGCTTGTAGTTTGGTTTAATTGGTTAAGCGATGTTTATGTTGAATATAACAGGGCTTAACAAATATAATTATACCATAACGCACTGATGTTTTTGCACAAGATTTTTACGCGCCGTTTGATACATCTATCAAATCAACATAGTAGTTTAACTTTTCAAGTATCAAATCTACCGGTATATCGGCATTGGCATCAATAATTATCGACTCATATTTGTCTTTCGGGCGAATGCCTTCTACAACCGGCTGCAAGCTTTTATCCCAACAAAAGCCCATTTTAAGTTTCTTTTTATCCAGCCATAAATAAGCCAGCTTTTTATCTTTATAAGTAAAAAACGGGATTTGAAATTTGCGTACGTGCTCAATGCCGGCATGTGCGCTCAACACTATATCGCGCAGGGCGAGCAGGCAGCTCTGATACGGTTCAGGTTTTGAGAGATAATAGCCTTCGAGCGTTTTGATGGTGGTCATACACTAACAAATTTAATATCGTCGATCAATTTTCTTGGTAGGTTGGCTCATAAAAAATATCTTTAGCCCTCCGAATAAAAATTAACAATGCCTTTTGTAAACAAGCACTATAAATTATTAGTTTTTTGCTGCGCGATGACTTTCACGCTGCTTTACAATAACGCTTTTGCACAAACCAAATGGATTCGCCCCGAAACATCCGCCGACAAACAAATGTGGGGCATACACAACGGCATAGTGTTTAGCTTATGGCCAACCGGTGTTGAAACCGGCGACAAAGGCATTGGCGGCCCCCGCGGATTACTGCGTGTGGGTTATGAATACAAAGGCAAAATTTACCTGATCAACTACATTGCTATTGAGCCTATTGTTGACGGGAAAATAGAATTTAGCGAAATATCGCCTTCAAATACCGATGGCAAATGGGGTAAACTGATTTGGCCAAGCGACAGCGAGACCAACGATGCATATAACCCAGCCAACATCAGCCACGGCGTCATATCGCACCCCGACCCGAAAAACCCAGCAATAGAACAGCTGACGATATATGTGTTCATGGAGCAGTATATAGACAAAGCTGCACCTTTTTTTAAGATCAGCATCCGTAGCGATAAACCTGAAGAAATTTGCTTCGAGATTAACAACAAACCCAACAGCGCCCATATGGATCGCTGTGCTTTAACGGCTACCATGGGCAATTATTCGCGCCTGCGGCTATTGCATCTGAAAGACCAGGTGGTCGACTCACGCAAATTATATAACGGCTATAACGGCATCGACTTTATAGAAAAAGGGGCTTACCCGGTAACCCAAATGCTTAAACTTAAAGACGGCAGCCCCATCGCGTTAGCAACCCAAAACGAAAGTATGGCCCAACTAAGCGCGTGGCCAACCGACAGTGCTTACCAAACCAAAAAAGGCTGGCGCTACCGCCCTGATTTTAAACTCACCCAATACTGGCGCAAAGACGGCAGTGCCTACAACCCGTCATTACAGGTACGTGTAAATGGTCGCGTTAAATATTGGGCCGTGGCCAGCCGCGACCTTAAAAATTATGTACCCGTGCCCCGCGGTGCGGCTTTTGAGAACTTTGAGCTGCGCGAAAACTACTATCCCGGTCAAAAGTTTATTTATGGATTGAGCCGCAAATCGGTCGACGAAATACTGAAACAATAATTTAATGAGTACTACTCACCCACCCGCTAATCTGCTAAAAACTAAACAACACTTTGAGGTACTTGACGGCCTTCGGGGTGTTGCAGCTATATCCGTGGTGATCTTCCATTTTATGGAGATTGCCGTACCTGACTATACCAAGAGCTTTATTGCACACGCTTACCTGGCTGTCGATTTCTTTTTCTGCCTATCCGGATTTGTGATTGCCTATGCTTATGATGCTAAGCTGGAAAAGATCGGCATAGGCTCATTTTTTAAATTGAGGCTGATACGTTTGCATCCGCTGGTAGTTATGGGCGCGGTTTGGGGGGTGATTGCGTTTGTAATAGATCCTTTTTCAGACCTATGGAAAAACTATGCAAATAAGCTCTGGTTGCTATTGATAAGCGGTTGCACCATGATCCCCTACCCTATTGTGCGCGAGCGGTTCTTCAACCTGTTTCACCTAAACCCGCCAACCTGGTCATTGTTTTGGGAATACATAGCCAATGTAGTATATGCTTTGGTGCTGGTTAAAATACGCAAACACAACAAATTGCTTACTTTATTGGTAGTTATCAGTGCCGCGTTATTATTTTACGAAGCCAAAGCTGCCACTAATTTGAGCGTAGGCTGGAGCGGCGGTACCTTTTGGGGCGGAGCCATGAGGGCGTCGTTTTCTTTCCTGGCGGGGATATTAATTTTTCGGACCGGTTTCAACATCAAATCAAAACTGGGTTTTCCGGGTGTGGCTGTATTGCTGTTCATTTCTTTTCTGATACCTTATAGCGATAACACCAACTGGTTTGCTGAGCCGCTGATTGTGGTGTTTTATCTGCCACTAATTGTTGCTTTAGGCGTTGGTGCCGGCTTGACTTCGCGCTTTGAAAAGCTGTGTATTTGGTCGGGCGAGGTATCTTATCCTTTATACATGATTCACTACCCCTTTATCTGGCTGTTTATGAGTTATGTAGAAAAGTTCAAGCCATCTCTTTCAGAAATGACTTGGATCATCGTAATCGGGACGGCTTTACTTGTACTACTGGCCTATACGGTACTAAAATTATTGGATGAACCTATCCGAAAGTTTTTGAGGAAAAAACTTGTCGGCTAAGCCAATCTGGTTAAAAGAATCATCGAGTAATATCGATAATTCTGACGCACAAGTCAGCAATTACCAGTTATTTTACTTGTATTGTAACAAAAAAGCTACTAAATTGGTGTAGACCTATTTAAACATCAATTATCATGAAGTCAACTTTACCTATGGCCGGCCTGCTGGTTGCTGCCGTTTGTGTCTGCTCATGCAAGAAAAACTCAAGCCCAACTGCCGACAACGGCACGATTCAAAAACAAAAACTACTGTTGCAGACCATACAAGTATTTATGTCGAAAACTTTAATGACTGATTATACTTATGATTCACAAAATCGCCTGATTAGTATGAAAGCAGGCAGCTTGACAGGAGAACCTACTGTTACCACTTATTCTTATGCCGCCGATAACCGATTGTCAAGTACATCGGCTACAACAACTTCAGCAGGTATAGTTTATAATACTGTTAGTACCTATACTTATGATGATAACCGGTCCATCACTCATTTAAATGTTAAATATTATAAAAGCAACACCGTATACCAGGAAGCTAATACCGATTACCTTTTTGTTGGCAGCAAGATTAGTGAAGTACATTCTGATAACGGCATTGTTGTAAAAAGCACTTACGATGCCAATGGTAATGTTATAAAAACTGAGGATAACAACGGACGCACGACTATTTCTACCTACCTCGATAATAAAAATCTGGCATTGAGATATATTATACCGGGTATTAACAGCACTCCCGGACCAAATCTTATATCGCGAACCATTTCAACCAGTACGCAGCGCACAGATACCACTACCTATACTTATACCTTTGACGCAAGAGGCTACGTAACATCTGTTTTTATGAGACTGAGTGCAGATACTATAAGTAACATCAAAACAAATTATGCTTACGACATGGACGGATATGTAACTGCACAGTCAAATATATACGTTAATGCTCCTACAGCTAATCAAAAATTTACGTTCGTATACAAATAGCGCTGAACAAATTGCCCCCTAATACTATATAGATAGAAAAGCCTTTAGTTATAATGATTAAAGGCTTTTTAGTTTTATGTAAGACAGTTCATGATGGTTTATAAAATCAGATAGGATATTTTTATTCCTGATATGTGCTGCTTTACGCATATCGCCTCAAAATAATTTATAAACTCACAAAGCCTGAAATACCATCTCCGGCCCGAAAATATTTACCGATGCGACAAAAGATCAATTGTATTATAATTTTATTGACAGCTACTTCCTTTTGCCAACCGACATCCGCTCAAAAATCTGATGTTAAACACCATTACGATGTAGCCGCATTCCTTTATCCTGCTTATGCCAGCGACGATCCGCGTTTACGCCCATTCTGGCCATCGGGTATTGGTGAGTGGGAAACGGTTAATAATATGCAGGAGCGCTATCCCGGCCATTACTGGAACCGCAAACCGCTCTGGGGAACTATCAATGAGGCTGACTCGGCGGTGATGTCGATGGAAATAAATCAGGCTGCGGGTCACGGGGTCAATGTGTTTATTTTTGATTGGTACTGGTATGATGGTCGCCCTTTTATGGAGACTACCCTGAACAATGGTTTCTTGCGAGCTGGCAATAATCATAAAATGAAGTTTTACCTGATGTGGGCCAATCATGATGTGGTAAATACCTGGGACACCCGCTTAGCCAAATATCATGAAAACAATGTAATCTGGACCGGTCGGGTAGACCGTGACGAGTTTGAAAAGATCTGCAAACGCAACATCGACAAATACTTTAAACTGCCGCAGTACTATAAAATAAATGGTAAGCCTGTATTTATGATCTATGACCTGCCCAACCTCATTAACGGTTTAGGTGGGCTACAACAAACTATAGCCGCCTTAAAATGGTTTCGCGAGGAGACCAAGAAAGCGGGCTTCCCGGGCCTCGACCTCCAATTTACCATGTGGGGCAGCAACTTTAACTTTAGCGGTTTTGACGCCGGCAAAGGCGAAAAGCCCAAGAACGCGGTACTGCAGCAATTGGGTTTTACCAGTGCTACGCATTACCAGTTTGCGCACTTTGTAAATGTTAATGATGACTACCTAAACATTATTGAGACAGTAAAAAAAGAATGGGCAAAAATTGATAAGGAATTTGATATGCCATACTACCCACATATCAGTATTGGTTGGGATAACAGTCCGCGTACAGGGCAGAGCGCTGTGGTAAAAAATAATACACCGGCAAACTTTGAAAAGGCGCTACGCATAGCCAAAGATTATGCCGACGCTCACCCGAAACAAACACCGCTCATCACCATAAACAGTTGGAACGAGTGGACCGAAACCAGCTATCTGCAACCTGACAATGTGAACGGCTACGGCTACCTTGAAGCAGTTAAGAAAGTGTTTTTGGACCAGAAATAGGTTAAATGACTACAATCCAGGGATTTTGATGCCCGAGTCTTTAATGTCCTGCAAAATCTTTTCCTGAACAATTAATTTGGTGTCTTGAAAGCCATGCGCGTTAACCCAAACGCTGATGCTTAAAATATAGCCATCTGGCTGTAATTCGCCGACGCCTATACGTTTTTTGGGCGATGCCAGGCATTCTTCGGCGCCGTCCAAAGTGTTGCTAATAACACCCTTCGCCTGTTTAACGTCGATATTGTTGGCAAACTTATAATTGATGTCTAACCTGCGGATGCCCTCGCGGCTGGTATTAATAATAGTTTGGTTAGATAACTGACTGTTGGGTACTATCACTGTGCGGTTATCGAAGGTGGTAATGATGGTATAAAATATCTGGATCGAAGTTACCGTACCTTCGGTGCCCTGGGTATTGATGTTATCGCCTACAACAAAAGGTTTAAGTAATAAGATTACAATACCGCTGGCAAAATTTTGAAGATTACCGGCCAACGCCAGACCCGCTGCCACACTGAGGCCGCCTACCAATACATTAAACAGCGTCATCTGTATGCCGATGATGCCCATAACGGCCAGTATCAGCATAATACGTAGTACTACCCCCACCAAACTCATCAGGAAGGGTTTTATAGTAGGATCAACTTGTTTGGCCAGCATTTTACGATGTGACCAATTGAGCATGGTCTTAATAATCCATAAACCTATAAACAATATTACTATCCCGAGGATAAACCGGGGCCCGTAGGTGATTAATGCGTTATACGCCTTTTCATATAATTTATCCAGTTCGAATTGCTTCGTCATAAGCTATTAATATTCCTGCTTATCTAACACTGCCGGGAGCCGCATTGTTCAGTTATTGTGAAATTCAGGTTAAAAGTACGCGCAAGCCGGTCCGATTAATACGGTAACCCGATACGTTATATACTTATTCTCATATCTCTTAAAACTAATAGGCACAAACCGTATTTATTCTAATAAACAATGAGTTATGTTATTACCATTTGCATTTGCATTCATCATTGCCTTTGTGATTCTGGCAGTTTGGGCCATTATCCGCAAACAACAAGGTAAAGACAAGAAAAACGATAATATAAAATAGTGAGGTTATATTGAATGAACATACTACTTACCCCTACTTTAATGCGTTTCCTGGCCGACGAAGGGTATACGCATTACCTGTCAAAAAATGACCACCCCGAACAGGAATTTATTTTGCTGACGCCGTTACGGGTAAGCCGCAATTTGAAACAACCCGAAAAAGGTTTTGATACATTATTAACTAACTCACAATTAGCCAGGATAGCTAACAATCTGAATAATGAACAGATAGTAATATCTTTAGATATCGAAATATTGATTAAATATACAGATGAGTTGATGAAGGCTGCTGACAGCAAAAATGAGGCGCAGGCTTAAATGTTTTCGGGCATATGCGGCTCAAGCCACTACCCTACTTATTATAAAGTAATAAGATATAAGGTAGACATAAATACTTATTCAATTATCAGGCAATGCAATTACCGTAATCATACATGTTCCTGATTTTGGCGCCGCCTTTTGGTAATTGCTTAACAAAAACATTTTTTAGCGTAGTGATATCAATAACCTTTACCGCTTTGCCTATGTATTTTGTAATGTCAATAATAGCTGCCGGGGTAAGTTTCAAAATCTTAGCCATTTTGGGTGTGATATTTTCTTCCTTATTATTCATAACGTTTACCTCATTATTTAGTTTCGTTTAATTCTCCGGTCAGCTCGCCATTGCTTTAAAATTAAAAAAACCGGCGACCGCTCTTTCATGCCGCCGGTTACTATTCTATTGGTAAAATTGGTGGTTTCTAATCTTCAGAAGGTTCCTGGCTTGCCTGGTAGTTGATATCATTTTCGGCAATGTCAGTAAGCAAGTGGTCGGCTTCCTTCTCTTCTTCTAATGTGGCATGCAATATACCTGCTGCATCAACATAGCCCAAAGTTTTGGCCAGAGTTGTCAATCCACCATAGGTGGCAATTTCGTAATGCTCAGCTTTTTGTCCGGCAAAAATCAAACCCACATCACGGTGCGCCGTGCCTTCTTCAGTGTCATCAATAATCTCTTCCCCTTCTTCGATGATACCGGCCATAGCTTCGCATTTGGTGTCATCGGCCTCTTCATCAATCAACCCAAATACTTGCTCCAGGCGGGTAACATGCTCGCGGGTTTGCTCAAGGTGGTCATTGAATGCTTTTTTTAATTTGGGCGATGTGGCAGCCTTAGCCATTTTGGGCAGAGTTTCTACCAATTCTTGCTCGGCCCAATAAATGTCTTGTAGTTGTTCGATAAAAAACTCCCGGAGTTTAGAATCGTTTACGATGCTTGTTGCTTGCATAGAGATAATTTTTTATGAATGTTTTAATTCCTAAGCTCAAAAACTTACACAGGTAGTTGCAGGGATTGATTACTTATTTATACAGAATCAACAGCAAATACCTTACAAGAGTTTACTCGATAAGTACGGGAATTAACTTTGATTAATACGGAAATTGCGCACGTATTTACCGCATAATAATTCAACTAATCGTAAAATACCAATGGGTTTAAAAATCAAAAACTTGAGCTATATGAGGGTACAGAACGTTTATATGCTTATATTTACTACCGTAACCAATCTACAATAAATACACAAAAAAAACCGCGATAAATACCATCTATTTTCAGGTATTTACCACATTGATTATAGTTAATTATTGGGCAAATTTTACAGTCTTGTAACCTAGGCGTTACCCCTTATTAATGATCGACATTCTACTCGCCGATGACCATAGTATAGTCAGGAACGGCATTAAAAACTTACTGCAAAAAGAAACCGATATTCGTATTGTTGGCGAAGCTACGAACGGGGATGAGGCTTTACATCTCCTAAAAACGGTTTTGCCTAACATCATACTTGCCGACATGAACATGCCCGGCATTGATGGTATTGCACTGGCCGAAAGGCTGCGTGCAGAAGGCAGCCCAATTAAGGTGATACTGCTTACCATGCATGACCACCAGCAGTACGTAAATAAAGCCATTAAAGCGGGCGTTGTGGCCTACCTGCTTAAAAATATAAGTGCAGAGGAATTGGTTTTTGCAATTAAGCAAGTGTATAGCGGCAAACAATACCTGTGTGCTGAGTTATCTATTCGATTGCTGAACCAGGTATTATCATCTCCTTTTCCGCAGGATCATGAAAACAGCCCCGACGTTGAATTCTCAGAACGCGAGCGTGAGATACTGCGCCTGATGGCCGAAGGTTATACCAATCAGGAAATAGCCGACCGCATTTTTACCAGCAAACGCACCGTTGAGGGGCATCGCCGTACAATGATTGACAGTGCCGGTGTAAAAAACACTGCTGCGCTGATACGCTTTGCGATGCGCAAAAAAATTATTGATTAGCCCACGTGGGCGGTAACGAGTGCGGGATCGATAATTTCAACATTGGTTGCCACTATCTCTGTGCGGTAATGTTTTACCAGATTTTCATCTAACGACATTTTTGTTTGCAGGCGGCCCTGTACATACAAAACAATTCCTTTGTTTAAAACCTCGGCAGGAACATTATTTTCAGGAATGTTGATGATATGCGTTTCTTCATGCATAATTGTTTCAGGCCCTTTTTTTATTTTCTCGCCCGTTATAAGCGGGAAATGCAAAAGTTTTTGCCCTTGGATAAAATGCCAGTGAGGTTCGTTGGCTATACGGCCCATCAATATTACGCGATTAACTGTATTTCTATCTAACATGTATTGCATTTTGAGAGTCACTGATAAGATGGTGTATCTGGCCTACAAGATCATTCAGATCAAAAGGTTTAGCAATAAAAGTATTACAACCATAACTACCCAATGAGTTAAATACTCTCGGATATGCAGACATCAATATAACCGGCACATTAGCCGTATACGGATTGACTTTGATTTGATGGCAGATGTCGCCGCCGTTAATACCTCTTAAAATATAATCAAGAATGATAATATCGGGGCTGTAGCGATTAATTTCGGGGAAAATGTTACTGGTATCTGCTAAGCCGCGAACCTCGAAGCCCTCGTAGGTAAGTATTTCTTCCATGACGTCCAATGTGTCATTGTCGTCGTCTATAACCAATACCCTTTTGTTTCGTTCGGCTGATGCCATAGGCTTTAAAGTTCCTTTATGAACTTACAGCGAATATATGGGCTATAATTTTTACACGCACCGTATTTATACTTGGAATACGCTTCGGCAAATACGTGTTTTTAACTTAAGGTTAATGCAATTTATAGTCGATCAATAAAAATACACTATTACTCAATTTATAAGGCCATTGTGAATGGCATACCGTATCAGCGCAGGAGTATTGCGGCAACCTGCTTTTTCAATTAATGTTTGGCGGTATCCCTCGACAGTGCGCTTACTGGTAAATAGCTGATCGGCTATTTCCTGGTTGGTTAAACCGTCAGCAATTAACATCAGCACTTCAATATCACGTTCAGAAAACTCTACATCTATTTCGGCTTCGTGCAACTGGCGATTGGGCTGGGTAATCAGGCGGTCAAGAAATTTCAGTGCAAGTTCTGAACAGAGATATCTGCCATCAATATGAATACTACGCAGGGCAAACATCAGTTCATCGGCGCTGATGTTTTTAAGCAGGTAACCACTCACCCCTGCCTGAAAAGCCTGTACCACGTATCGCTCATGGTCAAGCATACTCAAAATAACTACTTTAGTGTCTTTTGCTGCAGAGGGTAATTTGCCCGACATTTCAACACCTGTCATCACAGGCATATTGAAATCGGCCAGGATAATATCGGCAGAAACACCTCTATTAATCAGATCAAGAACCTCCTGACCATTCAGAGCTTCGCCCACTATTTTGATGTCCTTTTCTTTTTCTAAAAGGTTTCGTATGCCGTCGCGTACAATATTATGGTCCTCTGCAAGGATGATCCTTATCATAGCCTTTATTAAATAATAATAACGCTAAAAAACGGTATGGATTTTATTTGGACCGAAATTTAGTTTGATTATCAACAGTGGGCAAGCAAATATTATGCTTTTTTTACAAATTCAGATTTAAGCGCCATAGCGCCAAACCCATCAATTTTGCAGTCGATATTATGGTCGCTATCAACTAAGCGGATGTTTTTGACTTTGGTACCCGACTTAATGCCGTGGGGCGAACCTTTTACCGGTAAATTTTTTATAACTACTACAGAATCTCCATTTTGCAGAATATTGCCGTTGGCATCTTTTACAACAAACTCTTGATCTGTGGTACTATCTTCTTCCTGAGACCACTCGTGGCCGCATTCCGGACAGGCAAGAAGACCATCCATTTCGTAAGTAAAGGTTGATTTGCATAAAGGGCAAGGAGGGAGCTGCATCATAATTAAAGTTTTCGCAAAGATAAAAATTTGGCCTCAAATTGGTAAATAGTTGTATAATCAAGTTTGGAATAATGAAATGGCAGATGGGTGCCAAATAAAATCAGCAAACAAAAAGCCCTTGGAAATAATCAAAGGGCTTTATTTGTTAGAAAAATAACAACTAGCTCATCTTACCGGCAACGATTTGAACCGTCTTGGTTCCGAATGTAGAATGAGTGGCCTCCAACACAATAGTTCCTGAAGTATTTGGTTTTGTACGAACCCAGATAGCAGCTGCACCACCGGCCGGTTTTAAATCAAATTGCTTATCGCCCACAATCACTCCGGGGCCTTTAATTTGGAAATTAACAATTCCTTCGGCAAATGGCCTTGGTGCTCCGTATTTATCCGTTACCCGAAAAACAACCCTGGTACCATCTGAGCCATTACCAATTAATTCCTTGTCGTCCGCAACAACAAGAAACTGATCTGAATGCGGGTTAGAACTGAAGTTTCTCGAAATCTTTTTTTCATCCTTCACATAGCCGTCAATCCTCAATTCAGGAAAATCTGTTCCCGACAGCTCCAGATCAGCAAAAAATGGGGCATATTTAAGCTTAGGATATCTTTTGCGATCTGACTGAAGCGTTGAATGATGCTTTCCGTTAACAAACAGTTCCAGTCGGTCGCAATTCGAGAAAATAGCAGCATTTTTTCCGGGTCCTGACGGGGCTTGAGTGCCAAAGTCCCAGTAAAAGTTTGGATGAATTACTGCACCCTTTTTTATATCGCGCTGCGACTGATAAAATGATGCGCCTAACTTAGGTATGCGGAACACATCAGCCACACCCGGATTTTTTATCCCTTTTGCTGAATTATGCGGACTTGAATATTCAAAGGCACACCAGCCAATTACACCGCAGTTACTTGAATTTTCTGCGGCCTTTTCATGAGCTTGCGCATGATTAATTGCCTGCAACTGCTGTATGTGGATGGTTGCATCCCTGCTGTACATGCAGGTAAATCCTTTATTCACCTCATAATTAAACTGCCCAACGGCTTCTGATACCAGGTAAGGCACGCCTTTAATTGGTTCATGCAGCGTGGCATTTCCTTTTCCGTCCCCGTGGTAATCATCGTAAGAGAATACGTCTTCATCCCATCCATTACCGGTAGTATGGCTGGTCATAGAACCCGAACTTGGACGCGTACCATCGAGCGTTTGGGCAAGCGCTCTTGTTCTTTTATAAAGCTCTACCTCATTACGCGATTCATTTGCACGCGTTCCCCAAATAATAATTGAAGGGTGATTCCTGTCCCTGATGATCATATCTCTAACGTCCCGCACAAGCAATTCTTTCCAGGCATCATCCCCAATATAGCCCCATCCGGGGGTTTCTTCCCACACCATCATACCCAGCTCGTCACAGGCATCTAAAAAAGCCTCTCTCTGCGGATAGTGCGAACAGCGCACCATATTACAGTTAAATTCCTTGCGCAACATTTCCGCATCATGACGCATTACTCTGTCTGGCATCGCAAATCCCGCATAAGGATATACTTCATGACGGTTCAATCCGAAAATTTGCAAACGACGGCCATTCAAAAAGAATCCGTCTACTGTGAAGCGGGCATCGCGCAGCCCTGTTCTTGTTTTATGATTATGCAGCGGGCTGCCGCCTACCAGCAAAGTAGTTTCAATATCATAGAGTTTGGGATTATCCACGTCCCAAAGGATAGCATTTCCCAGATTAGCCAAATTCAAAGTAATTTCAGTCTGACCGGTTTTTTCAATGCGTATCTCTTTCCGGGCCCGCGAAATAACCCGCCCGCTTTCTTTCATCTCAACCTGAAGCACAACAGGCTTTTGTAAGGCTACGCCCGCATCAATGGTGCAGCGGGTTTCTATATGCCGATTATGTGTTAACACATCAACCGGTTTGGCAAAAACATCACTGATATATACTTTGGGCACCGCCTCTAACCATACCTCATGATGAATACCTCCCGGCTCCAAAAAATCCACACGATTTGCGCCGTCAGGGTGTCCGTCCGGCGGCACATTGCTCCAGCGCGCGTCGACCCCTGTCAAAAGCGTATTTTCTCCGGCATGCACCCAGTCGGTTATTTCATAGCTAAACGGCAAATAGCCGCCATAATGAGGGGTAAGCTGATGGCCATTTATGGAAGGATAAGCACCCACCAAAACGCCTTCAAAATGCAGGAAGACACGCATCCCCATCAACTCTTTCGGAAACGAAAAACGATTGCTGTAGGCCCATGCGGTCTGCCAGCTGGTGACGTCCCAATCATGCCATGACAGATCTGTAACACAATGTGGAAGTGTTACGGTAGAAAATCCTTTATCACTAAAATTTTGCCCAAGCAACGATGGATCCATCTTACCACCAAAAAGCCAATTCTGATTTAAAGGAATAACCTTGCGTGCCGGTCCCTTTTTATTTCCCGGGTCAGTAAATGACAGCAGGGGTCCAGATCCTAAAACGGCTATACCTACTGCACAATCCTGAATGAACTTTCGTCGGGAAAAATCTGCTCCGCTTATTGGAGATTTGTCTGATTTCATTGCCTTATATTTTTAATTGTGATTACATGGTAGTTTACCACTTATATTCAATTATCTTTTTTTATAGAAAATTTAAAAACGGTACTACTCTTATATATTTTGCCCGGCAAAAGTACAGTAGATGGAAAATCAGGACGGTTAGGAGAATTAGGGAAATGCTGCGCTTCCAGGCAAAACGCTGTATAGGCCAGATATGGATGCCCGCTTTTACCGATATCTTTCCCGTTAAAAAAATTGGCGGTAAAAAACTGGAACGCCGGCTCGCTGGTAAAAAAGTCTATTTGTATTCCGGTTTTTGGCGAATAGATTGTTGCAGCCGGCCGTTTAGATTTCGTTTTATCCAGGACGATGGTATGATCAAAACCATGAGCAATTTCCAGCTGCGGCGATTTTTGTTTGAAGTGTTCACCAATCAATCCGGCGGTCCTGAAATCAAATGGTGTGCCTGAAATTGGTTCAATATCCAGGGGCAATTTATCTTCACTCAAGGTCAAATACTTATTGGCGTTGATCTTTAAAACATGATCAAATACTGTCGGGCTACCCTCGCCGTTAAGGTTAAAAAAAGAATGGTTAGTAAAGTTAACAACAGTTTCGCGGTCGGTTACCGCTTTGTAAGCTAGCTTTAACTCGTTTCTTTTGGTTAGCTTGTAAGTTACCTCAACTTTTAAGTTGCCGGGAAAGCCATCTTCGCCGTCTTTAGATAGATAGCTTAAGCTGATAGTCGAGTCTGTCCTGGCTTTAAGCTGCCATACCTGTTTGTTAAAACCATTGCTGCCGCCATGTAAGGTTAAGCCCGAATTATTTTTATCGAGTTCATATTTTTTGCCATGCAGCGTAAAGGTGCCATTGGCAATCCGGTTGGCATATCGCCCGACAATAGCTCCGTAATACGCAGAATTGGCATCCTTGTACTTTTGCAAATCGTCAAATCCCAAAACGATATCAACTTTATTGCCATGCCTGTCAGGAACCAAAATCTGAACAATCCTGGCTCCATAATTGGTTATGCTTACCTGCATGCCGCTTGTATTTTTAAGCGTATACAGCGCAGTCTTTTCACCGTCAGTTACCGATTCAAAGTTTCGGCTGTCCGGTTTTTTTGGCGCGATGGTGTCCTGTTTAATTTCACGGGCATAACTAAAAGTAAAGCCCAGGCATAAGCAGAGCGCAATAAGTACTTTTCTATTAACGGGCCTGCTCACACCTGAATTAATGAACTAAAGCACCTGTGGTTAACGGTGTAACCGGTGTTTCTTTAGGTATACGGTTTTGTAACTCAGGCATTGACATATTTGGCAAATGAGGCAGCACATATTTGGCAAACAGCCTGCTTTCTTCCAACAACGGATATCCCGAAAAAATAAATGCCCGGATACCCATATCCATATAGCGGTTAATTTTGGCCAGCACCTGCTCAGGGTTACCCACGATAGCTGCACCGCAGCCTGATCTGGCTTTGCCTATCTCTGCCCATAAATGCGGCTCTATGAATCCGTCGTTATCGGCGCCGTCACGCAATTCGTTTTGTCTTAAAACACCCAGAGATTTTGAATCCTGCGAACGGTTTTTAATACGCAAACCCTCTTCCTCATTAAATTTCGACATTAACAAACGGCTGTATGCTTTTGCTTCTTCTTCCGTCTCGCGTACAATAACGTGTATACGCAAGCCAAAATCCAATTTTCTGCCATAGGCTGCTGCTCGCGCAGACATGTCTTTCATGGTATCATATAGACGGTCCTCTGTTTCGGGCCACATCAAAAACACATCGCAGTATCTTGCACAAACATCCCTCGCGCCTTCTGATATCCCGCCAAAATAAAGCAACGGACCACCATTTTGCTGATAAGGCTTAGCCGGATCAGCCGGAAGATTAAGGCCCGGATATACTTCGCCGTCATGTATAATGCGGTCATTTTCCCAGGCTTGTTTTAATATTTCTATGGTTTCGGCACACCGTTTATAACGATAATCAGCATCTTCTTTTTTGCCGGGGAACTCAGAGTTGATGATGTTGATGGTAAGACGGCCCTTTAGTATATGATCTAAAGTAGCGATAGATCTGGCCAGCATGGGCGGATAAAGCTCGCCGCAACGGATAGCGGTTAGTAAATTGATTTTGGTGGTTTGTGGCGCCATTGCAGCCGCAAAAGCCAAAACATCCTGCCCTACGTTAAATTGCGAGGGTAATAAGATGTTTTTATAACCTAATTTTTCTGCTTCTAACAAAATTTCACGACAGTGCTCGTAATTACTGCGTCGTTCACCTTCCATTACGCCCAGGTATTGGGTGTCTCCTCCACATAATTCATCGAACCATGAAATTTCTGCATACCGCTCAGTTGTCCGGATAGGAACCATTTCTATATTATCCATTGCCATATTTCGAAAATATTATTGTTTATTTTTTATTTTAATTATTGATTTTTAAGCCTCTTGCATTAACAGGCTAATTCATATATAGGTTGATGTTCTTTAAATACGCTAAACAAAATAAAACAGTATCCATACCGTAAGGCCAGACAGCAGCCCCGCATAAAAACGATCGCTTGTAAGCAAATTGCCGACAGACCATTCCGTTGTCGTTTTTTTGTAGTTATAGATAAAAATCGAAAAAGTAATAATACCCACAAACCAACAGATGGCGGTAGCGGGCACAATATCGAGGTGTACCGCTATCGCGCTGAAAAGAACCGCTAAAGAAAAAATAGCGATCTCTGTCCAGGCAATTTTAGCATCTATCGCAAAAACCGGGGTATCAGCAGAATGCTGATGGCTATGCGCGCCACCGCGTTTGTTGAAATATAGACTGATTACGGTTTGCAATAACGCACAACCCCAGAAAGTAAACCACACGCGGTGCAAAAAGTTTAACTTGGTACCAAACATGGCAGCAACTGCTGGTATTGGCGCCAGAAAATGGTTATAGCCCAACTCAAAAAACAATGAAATGAACGGAGCCGAAATCATGGTAATTACCGCTGCTTTTGGCGCCGATTTCTTCCAGATTATTCCCAGGAAAAAGACGACGACAATGCCCGGCGTAAAATACGCCCCGCGCGATGAAACACTCAGAAAGAAATTGCCTGCCGAAGCAGGATCGTAGGTTAACAACGCAAAGCCTGCAGTTAGAAAAATCATCACAAAAACAGAGCCCCTGCCAAATCTCACCAATTGCTTGTCTGAGGCTGTTTTGTTGAGATATTTTTTATAAACGTCCATGGTCAGCAAGGTAGTTGCCGAGTTCATCATAGAATCAACCGAGGAGAATGTTGCTGCAGTTAAACCCGCCAGGATAAATCCCTTTAAACCAAAGCCGGATGGAACAACCGTTTCTATCAAATGCATAAAAGCATCATCAGGTAAAATCTTCAGATTGGCGCCCATTCTGTGTTTAAAGATATAAGCCGCAGCAACACCGGTTGCGATAGACATAAACGGAATACAAAGTTTCAGGAAGCCTGAAGCCATAATACCCAGTTTAGCCTCTCTGTCTGTCTGGGCTGCAAGGGCGCGCTGCACTACGTATTGATTGGTTGTCCAATAAAACAGATTTAAAGTTATTAAACCCGTAAATACACCTGACCACGGTAAGTCAGGGTGATTACTGGGCAGGTATAAGTGCATTTTCTGATCGGCCAACGGAGCAACGCGGTCCAAGTGGAGCAGGCCCGCTATTCCATGTATCTCGGGTTGCATAAAAGTGGCTACGGCCACTATTACACCTGCAAAAAACATCATTATACTTTGCAGGTTATCTGTCACCACAACAGATTCCATACCGCCAAATACGGTAAGCAAACAGGTAATAGCTGCAATGATGCCTATCCCCTGTAAATAGCCGATTTGAAATGCTGTTCCGTTGAAAAGGAGCATCAAAGTCCTGCTGCCGATATAAAAGGCAGCTATCATTTGCACCAAAATCAGTATCAGCATTAAGAACGTGTATACCACCATGGCACTTTCATTATAACGGTGCCCCAGAAACTGCGATAGTGTAAAGATCTTTATTTTGCGATAGGCCGGTATAAACACATAAGCCAGCAATAACATGGCGGGTATAGACAGCAACTCGTACGAACTTTGTGCAAAACCGATAGAGAAACCTATACCCAGCATACCGATAAGGTGCGACACGCTTATGTTTGTGCCAAATATTGACCCGGCTACAGTCCACCACCTGAGCGACCTGCCGGCCATAAAATAATTTTCAGCTGATTTTTTTCTTAGAGAAGCGGTGATACCCGCGGTTGGTATTAAAATAATTAAAAATATAAGTATAGTAATGTCTAACCTATCTAATTGGTTCAGCATTGTTATTTCTTTATCGGTTTAATTAATTGGTGTCAAAACCGGTTTGGAGACAGGTTTTCAATTTCCGAATATATCAATTCCACACAAAAAAAAGCAAGCATCGCAAATATCGATAAACGTTACCAGCTCCTTAATAGGTGATTTGTAGGCCGGTAAAGCACTTACAGCCTCAATCTTAAGCGCCAGGTATTTATATTGTTACAATAGACTCAGGTAAATACCATTCTAAAAGTTGTTGACCTTTTCTGAATAAGTCATTTTTAACGTTTGCGCCTACAAAATAGCCTTAGTATACATCAAACGTGGTATTTACGTCAAATAACGGGGTAAAGTACCTGAATTTCTATCCCACGCAATCAGGATTCCTTATTTACACACTGACAATCAGACCATTACAAACTTTTTACATAAATTTTCTGAACAGCAGCTATCGTTAATACAAAACGCTTGCAGAATGCCAGTGTTATTTAAAGTATCCATTTAAATAGCAATCAGACAATCAGCTATGTATACACTCGGAATAAACGCGGTTTTTCATGATTCGGCCGCATGTTTAATCAAAGACGGGCAGCTCATCGCCGCTGCCGAAGAGGAAAGGTTCACCCATTTTAAACATGGCAAAAGGCCTGTACCCTTTTCAACCTGGGAGCTACCCTTTCATGCCATCGATTACTGCTTAAAAGTAGCCGGCATCCATCTCAACGATGTTGATCATGTTGCTTATTCATTTGATCCATACTTACTGATAGGCGAACAATATCGCAACAAACCAACCATCGAAATTCCATTTGAAGACATCGGTAAAACCGCAAACAATGATTGGCTGAATGCCTGGGACCCACTGTTCCTTTCATCTATCATTAACGCCCGCCAACAGTTGAACGACGGATATCCGCACCACCTGCAAAAACATTTCATTGGTGCAAACATTCGCCCCGAGCAATGGCATTATGTAGAGCATCATGTTGCCCATGCAGCCAGCGCTTTTAACTGCTCGCCATTTAACGAGGCCGCAGTCATGACAGTCGACGGCCGCGGTGAGTTAGCCACTACAACCTATAATATTGGCAATGACCAACAATTAAGCAGGATAGGCCAGGTAAACATGCCGCATTCGCTGGGTTTGCTATATGAGCAGGTAACAACGCATCTGGGGTTTCTGCATTCGTCTGACGAATATAAGGTAATGGCCCTGGCATCGTACGGGAACACCGATTTTGTGAAAGATTTCCGCGAGATAATCCAACCGGGTATCAACGGACAATATATCGTAACTGATCAGCGATTGGAAGAACGCTTCGGTCCGCAGCGATTGAGGCATGAAGATTTTACTGCGCACCATTTCAATATAGCCCATTCTATGCAGTTGGTTTTGGAAGAAACCTTGTTAGATATTACCGCCTGGCTGCAAAAGGCAACCGGCTCGGCCAATTTATGCATGGCCGGCGGTGTGGCTTTAAACTGCGTGGCTAACGCCCGCATACGCAATGCTAAAGCTTTCCAAAACATTTGGGTACAACCGGCATCAGGCGATGATGGCACCGCTTTGGGTGCTGCGCTATGGGTAGATGCCCAACAACGAAAAAGCAATCAGCGCGATTTTGTAATGAACCATGCCTATTGGGGACCGGAGTACAGCGACAACGAGATAGAAAAATTTATGCAATGGAGCAAAGTACCCTATCGCCGTATGGAACAAGTAGCCGAAGAAACCGCCGAGATATTAGCTCAGGATAAGATCATTGGCTGGTACCAGGGGCGTATGGAATTTGGGCCGCGGGCATTAGGTAACCGCTCTATTCTGGCATCGCCCATAAATCCTGAAATGCAGGCCAGGCTGAATGAGGTTAAAGATCGTGAAGATTTTCGCCCGGTAGCGCCGGTAGTTTTGGAGGAAGAAGCAGCCAACTGGTTTGAGGGCGCCGAATATTCGCCTTTTATGTTGTTTGTGTACGATGTAAAGGAAGACAAGGCCGATCAAATACCCGCTGTGCGACATACCGACGGCACGGCCCGCATCCAAACCGTGAATGAGCAGCAGAACAAAAAATATTACGATTTGCTGCGGGCTTTTTATCGCCGCACCGGGGTGCCGGTATTGATCAATACGTCTTTCAATACGCTGGGCAAACCCATAGTCTGTTCGCCACGCGATGCTATTGAATGTTTCTGGACATCGCCTTTTGATGCTTTAATTATCGGATCATTTGTAATTGAAAAAAATGCAGATCACCGTCGTCATACCAACTTATCAGCGGCCAACATTACTCCTGAAGTGCTTGAAGGCACTACAGCAACAATCACTGAATAAAAGTGATTTTGAGGTAATTATTGTAAGCGATGGGCCGGATGAAGAAACCGCCCGTGTTGTGCGTAAATTAAAAGGTGCGCGCAACTTTAGATACTTATCGCTGCCTGAAAGGAAAGGCCCGGCAGCGGCGCGTAATTTGGGTTGGTTAAGCGCCAAAGCACCTGTTATTGCGTTTACAGACGACGACACCCTACCCGACCGCCAATGGTTAGAAAAGTTTTTGAGCATTGCCGACCCAATCCGGCCCATCGCGTTTACAGGAAAAGTCGTCGTACCTCGAAACAGGCGCCCAACTGACTATGAACAAAACACCGCGGGCCTGGAAACCGCCGATTTTGTGACCGCCAATTGTGCATGCACCAAACTGGCCCTGATAACAACGGGCGGTTTTGATGAACGTTTTAGCATGGCCTGGCGCGAGGACAGCGATTTGGAGTTCAGGCTGATATTGCACGGCATCCCGATCATTAAAATTGAATCGGCCATAGTAGTGCATCCGGTACGCGAAGCCAAATGGGGCGTAAGTATCAAAGAGCAAAAAAAAACTTTATACAATGCCTTGCTTTACCGCAAACACCCCACGCTTTATCGCCATAAAATACAGCCGCGGCCGGCTTATTTGTATTATTTAATTATTAGCGGGTTCGTGGCTTTTATCGTCGGGTTAGTTTTAAATCAGCCAAACCTGGCTTCAGCGGGCGCGCTGATCTGGCTTTTGCTTACCGCTTACTTTATTGTTAAACGGCTTTACCGCACCAGTTTGTCGGGTAAACATGTATTGGAGATGATATTTACGTCTTTTCTGATTCCTTTTTACTCCATCTACTGGCAATGGTACGGCAGCTTTAAATACCGCATCCTATTAATATGAAATTGGCAGAAACGAGCATCAAAAAAATCGGAGTTTTCAGAGCGCTGCAATTAGGCGATATGCTTTGTGCAATACCGGCCATCAGGGCTTTACGACGCGCTTACCCGCATGCGCAAATCATTTTGCTGGGCCTGCCCTGGGCCAAAAGTTTTACTGAACGCTTTGATCATTACTTTGATGGTTTTATTCATTTCCCCGGTTACCCGGGATTGCCTGAACAAGGTTTCAACCCAAAAGTTTTCCATCAATTTATAGGGCAGATGCAGGAGCAAAAGTTTGATCTGATCTTACAAATGCAGGGCAATGGCTCATTGGTTAATCCTATGCTTGAATCGTTGGCTCCAAAACATTTAGCGGGTTTTAAGATGAACGGACATTATGCGCCCGCCAATGGTTTATTCCTGGAGTATCCAAATTTTGGTTCAGAAATAGAACGCCACCTGGCTTTAATGAAATATTTGGACATTGAACCACTAGGTACTGAGCTGGAGTTTCCAATCATGGAATCAGATGAAGAAGAATTGCGCAAGTTGAAGCTACCGGTTAAACCCCGGCAATATGTCTGTATACATCCGGGATCACGCGGTTCATGGCGGCAATGGCCAATCTATCATTTTGCAGAACTGGCCGATTTCTGTACAGAGCAAGGCTATAAGGTAGTGGTAACCGGCACTAACGATGAAATGGATATTGTGGATAACCTCGTTATCCAAATGAGAAATAAGCCGGTAATCGCTGCCGGAAAAACTTCATTGGGAGCAGTTGGGGTTTTGATCAGGGATGCCGCCCTGCTTATTTCCAATTGTACGGGCGTATCACACATCGCGGCCGCATTTAAGACACCAAGCATCGTAATTAGCATGGACGGCGAACCGCACCGCTGGGGGCCGTTGGATGGCCGTCGGCATCGCACTATTAACTGGCTTAAATCGCCCGATTTTCTCTACGTGTTTTGGGAGACGGTCGATCTGATTCAAAAGGTGGTTTAAGCAAGCTTAAAACCGCATTCACAATAAGCGAAGCATCAGGCAGTGAAGCGGGTTGTTTATACACAACCTGATCTACCTGCCGGATAATTTCGTTTTTGCTCTTTAGTTCGGCAGGCACCGGGAACTCAATCACCATATTTGGCACCATCCAGGGTGTATGCTGCGGATTGGTTTGCGCGTACAATACTACCACGGGTGTGCCCACTGCCGCAGCTAAATGAACGGTGCCCGTATTTACCGATAGCAATAAAGGCGCATGACTGATCAAGGTTATCATTTCGCCTACTGAAAACAAACCTGCCACATCGAACACGCCCTCGCCTATTGACTGTTGTATACGCTGGGTCAGATCTTTTTCGCCCGGTGCGCCCGTGAGCACTATTTGGTAACCCTGTGTTGTTAGCTGTTTGGCTACTTCTATCCAAATGTATTCCGGTAGTTGGCGTTTAATTTCGCTGACGCAGGGGTGCAGGATGAGCCAGGGTTGGTCTAAGTTAATCCCAGTATAGTTTAGTTTTTGGGTGATAGATGACCACAGCGATTCATCGACCTGTATATTCAACTTTAGATCAGGAATTATGGGACATACTTCACTCACCAACCGCAGATCGCGATCAACCTGGTGACTGATGTATTCAAACGGCTCTTTATCAACCACCCAGTCAGATATCAATTGGTACGGGTTTTCGCGGCAATAAGCCAGCACCCTGGGGATGCCCGCCAGATAAGCGATCATTGCCGATGGCAGCGGATTTTGGCTATAAACGGTAAAGATAACCGCGGCATCAAACTGTCTGTCGCGAAGCAAAACAATCAGATTATTTAAAGCCTCCAAACCGGGTGTTTGATTTGATTTAACCCAGGGAACGTCGAACGTTATTACCTCATCAATCTCAGGCATAAATTTGGCGACAGCTGCGGCCATAGATGAAGTAAGCACCGTAATGCGGGCATTCAACCCCTGCTTTAGCGAGCGCAGCGCGGGGCCACTCATCACCAAATCGCCCATATTATCCGGGCGAATGACTAAAACGCTTTTAACGCTGCTCCAATCTGACATTCAGCATATCATGATTATGGATAAACACGGCCGCCTGGTTAATTGTCTCACATTGATACGACGGTATCCTGCATGGACCATCCAGCCATTCGGTTTCATTACCGTTGTCTATCAATACAGTGCGACACCCGGCGCGGGCCCCTGCCTCTACATCGTTTAAAATATCGCCGATCATCCATGACTTTGACAGGTCGAGCTGATGCTCTGCGGCGGCCTTTAACAGCATTCCGGGCATTGGCTTACGGCACTCGCATTCTGTTCCGTCGGGGTGGTGCGGGCAGTAGTAAAAATCAGTCAGCATGACACCTTGCTTGCTTAGCAGTTCATACATCCAGCTAACCACCAGCGCCAATTGTTCCTCAGTAAAATAGCCCATGGCAATGCCCGGCTGGTTTGAAATCACCACCAATTGATACCCATCATTCAACAGCGCCTTTAATCCTTCAATACATTCATTGCTCAGCGTTATTTGCTCCGGATCGACGTTGTAAGGAATGTCGGGTATCAGCGTTCCGTCTTTATCTAAAAAGATCGCTTTATTCATATTAAGCTGCGGCAATTCGTTCTTTTTCTCCGGCTCGCGCAAATGTATTTGTCATTCTGCGCAATACGGTTTTGTAAACAACTTCCATCTGTAGGGCCACATGCTTCCAGGTAAAAAGATTGTTGACATGCGTCAGAGCATTTTGACCGTATAACGTCAACAGATCTTCATTACCAATAAGCTCGTCCACTTTTTTAGCCAAAGCCTGCGGCTCATTTGGCGGTACTAAGGCACCGGTAATGCCATCAGCTACCGAATATTTTATACCCCCAACGTTTGAACCTATCACCGGCGTACCGCAAGCCATGGCCTCCAACGGCGTAATACCAAATGGTTCATACCACGGTGTGGTGATAAAAACATCTGCGGCAGCGTAATAAAACTTCAGGCTCTCGCGGCTTTTTTTGCCGACAAATTGCACCGCATCACCCACACCCAACGATTCGGCCAGCAAGCAAAGTCGCTTGTACTCGGGGCAATTTGAATCATTCATATTACGGTTATCGCCACCAACAATCAACAGTTTCACCTTTTGCCTGTTGTTGCTTTTTAATGATGCCAACGAGCGTATCACATTGTCAATACCCTTTCGGGGCACCATTCTGCCCAACTGCAGCAGTACTTTTTCATCGGCATCCATACGCAATACCTTACGTGCCGTGTCTTTGTTAATCGGATAAAATTCTGTCTGGCTAAAGCCGCAGGGCACTATGGCTATTTTATCCGGCGATGCCTGGTAATACTCTATCAGGTCTGCTCGATCCTGCGGGCATTCGGCAATGATGTGGTCGGCTTCGCAGCATATCATTTTTTCAATAGCCAGACGCTCGGCCGGGAACTTATCTTCGCCCTGCTGATGCAATTTGCGGATATACCCCAGCGCATGGAAGGTAATCACAAACGGTATATCCAAAGTTTTTTTTAGCCCCTGCGCTACTAATCCCGACATAAAAAAATTGGCATGAATTAAATCATATTGCAGGTTTTCGGTTGTGATAAACCCATGCATGTGCCGCTCAAACTCGCCCATAAAAGGAAGCAGCTCCTCCTTCGGCAATATCATAACCGGGCCCGCTTCAATATTGATCACGCGTATTTGCGGCACCCAATCAACAACAGTTGCCTGATGAATGTCTTCTTTACGGGTATAAACATCAATAGTGTGCCCCTGTGCTGCCAAATGCTTGGCCAGCTGGGCCACATAAACATTTTGGCCACCTGTATCCACGCCGCCAAGATCTGCTAACGGCGATGCGTGCTCGCTGATAAAGGCAATTCTTTTCGGTTGGTTATTATTCATGATTGATCAAATTTATTTCGTTAGTAATTGATTGGGTTTGTTGCGTCACCTTGCGAAAAAGCTGCTCCCAATCATTCGTAAAGCGTTGAATATTGAAGCGCTCCATGGCGGTTGCGCGGCCGCGAGCGCCGATGGTGGCAGCCAATGCCGGATCGGCAAGCAGTTGCTGCATTTTTTCGATCAGGTAATTTATATCGGTATGGATGAATCCGTTCTCGCCGTCTTTGATCACTGCCGACAGCTCGGTAGTTGCCAATCCAACTACAGGTATCCCCATCATCATGGCTTCGCAAACCGCCAGGCCCAGACTGGTATAGCGTATCGGGTTAAAAAAGAAACGGTATTGCGATTGAAATGCGGGTAGCTGCGGATGCAACACCTCGCCGAGGCCCCAGTTGCCGGTGCCCATGCCTACCAGATCAAGCGGCACTTGTTCCTGTACGCGCTGAAAGATATCGAAGCCTAACAAGCGGCCGCGGGCGGGCAGGTTATTGATCACTACGATGCCTTTGTTTAAGGTGCCATCGTAAATCATTCCCGGGTCGGTAACCCCGTGCTCGATGACCGCAGTAGGGGTTTGCCCGCTGTCCCACATCAAATTATTAAAATGGGTTACATGAACCAGGGTTATGTCAGGGTCGTCAATTAAATGTTGGGTGTCTGTAGGATGTTTGCGCGGCGGGTCATGTTCGAGGTAGATCTTTGGCAGCGCGCGCTGACTGTCTGAAAGCACTGTATACTGATCAACCAGGTAGTTTTGATTGGTTTGAAAAAGGATGCAATCAAACTCGTGGTTTTTAACCTCGTCGGCAGGTATCTCGATAACATTTAGGCCGAAATGAAAGGTCTCGCCCCGGCCGTAATATCCCTCGCCTTTTTCAGCGAGGGTGGGGATATAAATTTCATAGTTGCCTTGCGAGAGGTAAAACAGATAACTACCATGTATGTGCCATGTGAATATCTTCATAGTCAATATTGTCAGAAGCGTCTTTTAATATCGAAACGCTTCAATGACAACATGACAGAAGTAAATGCTGTTTGTGGGTATACTACGCGAAAAAGCCGTGTAAACTACGTATTTTGCGGGTTTTACCGGTTTAAGCCGACTTTTTAAAAGGCTTTTGCCAACGGTTTCTTTGCGCTGATGCCGGCTCTATTTTCAAAGTTTTTTTGCGTGCAAGCGGTTTTCGTAACCGACGTTTTAACGACCGGCGCATATGCACCACAACTGCCGATTTGTGGGTTTCGCCCTCTTCCTGAACGTTGGTTAATAATCGCAATGAAAACATCGCCAGCAAACCACCGATAATGAAGAAATAGTTCCAGCCTTGTAACTGCAGCAGATTAATCTGCATGTGGTTGGCGCCGCTCAATTGCAAACTTAAACCAATGGTGTTGTTAGCAAACATATCGGCCAATAAGCCGCCTGCCAGGGGCGCAATGGTTGAGAAAAAAGCCACAAACATATTTTTGGCCGACAGGTAAACAATAGCCTCATTCTTAGGCGCCAGTTTAATACCGATATTGCTTAATGACAGGTTTATACCCGCCGTTGAAAACCCGCTGACGATGTGGATCAAGGCGAGCAAACCCAAAGTAACTGCTTTCGACTGCGGCAGGCCCACAAAGGCAAAAGCCAGGATACATAGAATGTACAGCGGTGCACACAGGCTAATCACCGTCTTATTACTAAACCGGTCTGAATAGCGTCCCCATAAATTAAGGGAGAATATGCCGCTTACCTGGCTCAAAATTCCAAGCCCGATCAGGTAAGCTACCGGGAGGCCCAGTGTCTTCATCATAAACACGGCGAAGAAAGGCGTCGCCAGGTTTAGCGAGAAGGCCCAAAGCGAGTTAAAAGTTAATAATTTTCTAAAGTTTTTGTTTTTGAGCGATTTCCAGAACAGTGGTAATACTTTATCCTCCATTGGTTCTGCAACAGGTTCCGGAGTGCGTAATAGCAGGTAAACACTCATCATACCCAATGCACCACCGGCTAAAAACAGTGTAGTATAAGCCGTGATCTCCTGAGCGGGATAATGACGTTTAATGTAGTCTAAACCAATTGCGGTAGCTAAACTTAGCGTAACGTTAAGCGTTTGCGCCATGCGTGTCCGGCGGGAAAAGAAGCCACCCAAACGCTCCTGCGGAATCAGGTCCTTCATCCAGGCGTTCCAGCTGGCGCCGGCAATATCGCCGCAAATATGCTGGAAGAATAACAGCATCAACAGCACCGCTATGGTTGTCGAGCCTGAGAATAACAGAGGCATAATACCTATCGCCAGCAACGGCAACCGGGCCAGAAAGTTAAATACCATCGTAATTAACCGGCGGTTGTTGAATTTGCGCACCAGCCATATAGCCGCTAACTGAAAAATGGTGGTAAACGTAGGCAGGGCCGCAAATAAGCCTAACTGAAAGTTAGTAGCACCCATATGAATAGCCAACGCGGTTAAAAAAGTACCACTGGTAAATACTACCATCGCTTCGGCCGAAAGACCGTCGGCGGTAACATATTTTAAGCCTGTGTCTAATTGTTGTTCTGTAATGTTTGTTGATGGACGTACGTTCATTTAGCACACACCTTCCCGGTGCCTGTTTTAAGTTTAATTCAATAATTAATTAATCGGGTGGTTCAAAAAACCAATTTCATAACTGCAAAAAAATGGCCGTAGTATCTTCTCCTGTGAATAATTTCTTCGCTTAGCTATAAAATCAGATTTAACTGACAATTAAAATCAATTTCTGAGTGACAAAAAGTGAGTCCTGTGGAATTTATGCCGGGGAACCGCTCCACAATGTGGGACACCAATTATTTCAGAAAAATCAACAAATAGGGTAAATTTTAATTTAATCAAAACATTGGTTAAAAAATTTAATTAATAATATATAAATATATCATTCCCTAATGCTGCTTAACGCGGCGCTTTCCTTGCCGTTTAATTACAACCATTAATTATTAACCGATTATGATACGTGTGTTGATTGCTGACAGCGATAAGAATACTTTGGATGGCATTAATAGTTTGCTAACCAATGAGCCTGAGGTAGATGTGCTGGGCAATGCGCAAAACGGAGACCAGGTGCTTGACCTCATTAAGGACGGCAAAATACCGGACGTGGTGCTAACCGACATTCATTTGCCTAACATAAACGGCATTTTACTGGCAGCGCATTTTAACCGTCATTTCCCATTTATAAAGACTATGGTTTTTACGCTTGAAGATCAGGAACATTATATGGCTGATGCCTTTAAATCGGGTATTAAAAGTTATATCAACAAATCCATCTCGCGCGAGGAGCTGATATTTGCCATTAAACAGGTATATCATGGCAAAAACTATGTCTGCACGCACCTGGCCTCTAAACTTACCAAGCTGTTTTTAAAGGGGCAGGATAACCCCGGCTTATGCGCTGAACCGATGATCAATTTTTCGCCACGCGAACTCGAGGTTTTGCAACTCATTGCCGATGGTGCAACCAACCAGGAAATTGCCGAAAAGCTGTTCACCAGTCGCCGAACCGTTGAAGGGCACCGTCAAGCCATGATAAACAAAACGGGGGTCAGAAACACACCGGCACTGGTGAAATATGCCATGCGCTATCAATTGCTGCGGGCCTTTGCCCCTAAAATCGATATCGAAAAAAAGAACATCGCACGAAATCAATAATTCATGGTACCAATGGCCAAATATTCAGAAAAAGAGCATGACAAGGTTCATAAAGCTTTACACGAGGAAAAAGAAGGCACGCTGAAAAGCAAGCGGCAGCGGCAAAAAAGTAACCAGCAAAAAACAGGCTGTAGCCATCGGTCTCTCTGAGGCCCGAAAGGCCGGCGCCAAGATTCCAAAAAAGAAAGACTGATATGGAAGACACGGACAAAATAAGCCGGCGACAGGCAGTCGCCGGTTTGGGAACTACTTTGGCTGCTGCTGTAGCGGCACCGGCACTTGGCGCTGTAAACTATCAAACTATGACCATACAAGCATTAGAAGATCCGAGAGGAAAATATCCCAAACCACCTTTTAAAGAACAATCGCAACCCTGGCCGGGCTTAGCTAGCAAAATGGACCCGCGCCCGGACCACGGCGAAACCAGCTACAAAGGGTCGGGGCGGTTAAAGGGTCGCAAAGCCTTAATAACCGGCGGCGACTCAGGCATGGGCCGTGCCGCGGCCATTGCATACGCCCGCGAAGGCGCAGATGTTGCCATCAACTACTTCCCTACTGAAGAGCCTGACGCACAGGAAGTGATAGATCTGATGAAAAAAGAAGGCGTAAAAGCGGTGGCCATTCCCGGCGATTTACGCGAAGAATCTTTTTGCCAAAAACTGGTTGCTGAAGCTGTAAGTAAATTAGGAGGATTAGATATAGTGGTTAATAACGCGGGGCGCCAACAATCTCATCAATCTATACTGGATATTAGTACTGAGCAATTTGATTGGACGATGAAGACCAATATTTATGCGCCGTTTTGGATCATCAAAGCAGCATTACCACATTTACAACCCGGCTCTGTGATCATCGGTACGGCCTCTGAACAGGCCTATGACCCCACACCCGACTTATACGACTATGCCCAAACCAAAGCTGCAACAATGAACTATATTAAATCCTTAGACAAGCAATTAGCGTCAAAAGGTATCCGGGTAAATGGCGTGGCACCGGGCCCTATCTGGACGCCTTTGCAGGTAAGCGGCGGCGCAAGCATGGAAAAACTGAAGCAGTTTGGCGGTAATACACCGATGGGTCGTCCCGGTCAGCCGGCAGAACTAGCATCTATCTACGTCCAGCTGGCCGACCCCAATGCAAGTTATGCAACCGGGCAGATATATGGCTCATCTGGCGGCGCAGGGCAGCCTTAAAAGCCTTGTTGTAGTTTGGCTAAAGCCGATAAGCTCCGTTTTAAAGTTCCGTTGGCCAATGCCGACGACAATGTCTATACCTGCTTAAAGTGTAAATCCAAATCAGTATTAATAATCAAATAGTGTAAACTTTTTCAAGGACGAGGCAAATATACCGGTGATCCAAAAATTACTTAAAAGTCAGGAAAAGGTGATCCAAAGTGATCCACTTTTTCTGACTTTATTTATTAAATAACTGATTTTCAATTAATTTTAATCCACGAGTGATCCAACTGATCCAAACTGATACACACTCGCGCGTGGATCAGTGAATTACTTCAGATATCATATCTTTAAATGTCTGCGTTAAAACGCCTAATTCTTTCGGGTCGCCTTTGGCCATAGCCTTGGTGAATTTAACCATTTGCTCGAAGCTGATATGCGGAGGGATGTTAGGCACATTTGGGTCGACCATAACTTCGAGTAAGGCCGGGCGGTCGGCATTCAACACCTCATCCCATGCTTCTGACAGTTTCTCGGGGATATCTACCTTCAGCGCTTTAAATCCGAGCATTTCAGCATAACGCGCATAAGGAAAATCCCACAACTCCTGCGAACCGGTAAACTCAGGATTACCTGAAGAAATGCGCTGCTCCCAGGTTACCATGTTCAGGTCGCCGTTATTAAGAACAAGGATTACCAGTCGCGGATCGGCCCATTGCTTCCAGAATTTAGCGATAGTGATCATGGCGTTAATACCCAACATTTGCATAGCGCCATCGCCAATCAAAGCTATAGGTAGCCTGTCGGGATAAGCAAACTTGGCGGCTATGGCATATGGAATTGCAGGACACATGGTAGCCAGCGTGCCTGACAATGAAGCCATCATGCCCTCCTGAATTTTGAGATTACGCGCAAACCAGCTCGAAGAGGTACCTGAATCGGCAGTGAGTATACAATTGGCAGGTAACTTAGGCGACAGCTCCTGAAAAACACGCTGCGGATTGATAGGATGTGCCTCATTCATTGCGCGGGCCTCAACCAATTGCCACCATTCGCTAACATCCTTCTCTATCTTTTCGCGCCAAGACCTCTCGGTTTTCTGTTCAATAAGTGGGATCAAGGCTTTTAGCGTTTCCTTACTATCACCACACAAGTTCACTTCCATTGGGTAGCGCGAACTTAAATTACGGCTATCTATGTCAATTTGCACGCCACGTGCTTGCCCTTCGTCCGGCAGAAATTCAGAGTAAGGAAAACCGCTGCCTATCATGAGCAGGGTATCGCAGTCCTGCATTAATTCCCAACTTGGGTTAGTCCCTAATAATCCAATGGAGCCGGTAACAAAAGGAAGATCGTCAGACAAAGCGGCTCTGCCGAGCAGAGCTTTTGCGACGCCGGCACCCAATTTATTGGCAATCTCTTCTACCTCTGCCGAAGCGCCTAATGCACCTGCGCCAATTAAGATGGCGACCTTTTTACCGGCATTCAATACCTCTGCGGCTTTTCGAAGCTGGTCGGCCGGCGGAACAGGCTTTTCAACTGCATGCCCAATACCGGTGAACACGCTGCCGTGCTTTTTGGGCGGCGCTTCTACGGCATCCATCTCTTGAATATTGTTGGGAATGATAACGCAGGTAACGGTGCGCTGCGCTTTAGCAATGCGGACGGCTCTGTCAATCAGTTGCCGTGCTTGCCCGGGCTCATTCATCACATGAACATATTCGCCGGCCACATCTTTAAACAGCGAAAGCAGATCAACCTCTTGCTGATAATTACTGCCCATAGAAAGTGTAGCCTGCTGACCGACAATAGCGACAACCGGTTGATGATCTAACTTAGCATCGTACAAGCCATTGAGCAGGTGAATAGCTCCCGGCCCTGAAGTGGCGATACAAACGCCGACCTCGCCGGTAAACTTGGCATGCCCGCAAGCCATAAAAGCGGCCAGCTCTTCGTGCGGTACCTGGATAAATTCCATTTCCTCTCCGGCTCGATCCAAAGCGCCCATGACGCCGTTAATGCCATCACCCGGATATCCAAACACGCGCCGGATACCCCACTCGCCCAAACGAGCCACTACATAGTCACTTACCTGTTTGCTCATAAAAAAGCAACATCGGCAACGGGTCATTGTTTAAAAAGAAATTTTTTTAATTGCGACGGTTAGAAAATGTGTCGCCGCGCATCTTCATATACAATCGGCCCTTATTAAAAACCAAAAGCGCCTAACTCTTGAATGTTAAGCGCTTTTGGTTCTTATATGATGACTTGTATCTTCGATTGAAGGTACTATTTAGAAAAATAAGCCACCTCTGTTGTTCTGGAAATTACTCCATTGCTAACACTCCTGTCATCATAAAACAATATCATTCTATTTGACGTAAGCTTTTTAATCTTGGCATTTTCAGGACTGGAACCTGTATTGGTTACAGTCAATATATTGTTATTTATGGAGTAAGTAAATTTAGTTACATCAGTCTTTCCGTCTATACCAGATTGGCCTGTGCCATCGCTATTGTATTGTACCCAATAAGCTGAAGTAACTCCACCGGTGGGATATGTTTGTGTAATAGCCCCATTAGTGTACATTTTAACCGTATCGGCAGTATAATGCCATTTACCAAGGATGCTTTGTTTGATATCAATCTTTGTTGGAAGATCAGTCTCATCTTTTCTACATGCGGCGAATGCTAAAATTAGCAAGACTAGCGTAAGTAATTTTCTATTCATGTGATAAAGTCTGTGCCCAAACATAACTATATTTAAATAATCAAACAAACCCCTAACTTTATCCAGGTGTGCCTTATCACATCCACTCTATATCCGCTAGGACCGTTAGTCATCAAGGTCTGTTTTGCCGTTCGGCACCGAACTTGTAATTAGGCTTGCTGCCCATAGTTATTTTAAGCACGCCGCCACTCATGATATTCTGATGGGTAATAAAACTTTTGTTGTAAGGCTTTCCATTAAGCGTCATGCTTTGAATATATGGGCAATCAGGACCATTCTTTATCGTTTGCACTGTGAATTGCTTACCTCCCTCCAGGTGGATAGTCGCCTTATCAAAAAGAGGACTACCTATCACATATTCCAGCGATGCCGGGTAAACCGGGTAAAACCCAAGCGACGAGAAAATGTACCAGGCGGACATCTGCCCGCAATCCTCATTGCCAATAATGCCGTCTATATTATCGAGGTAAAAATTCTTCATAATGTACCGCGCTTTTTCGGCCGTTTTCCATTGCTGACCGGTATAGGCATATAAATAGGCGATATGATGGCTTGGCTCGTTGCCGTGGGCATATTGGCCTATCAATCCGGTTAAATCCTCTAACCCACCTACTTCTCTGGATTCAAGGTTAAAGAACTCGTCGAGGCGTTTATTAAATTTTTCTTCGCCGCCAAGCAGGGTAATCAAACCGGGAATGTCCTGTGGGGCCAGCCAGAGGTATTGCCAGGCATTGCCCTCAGCATATAAATTATTTTTACTGGCCAGCGGATTAAAGTTAGCGGCCCAGCTGCCATCGTGCGTTTTGCCTTTGAAAAAACCGTCGGACGAGTCAAAGTAAAGCTTATAGTTTTCGCCTCTTTTGGTATAGTATTTATAATCCTCCGTCTTATTCATTTTTTTAGCCATTAATGCAATGCTTCCATCGCCTATGGCGTACTCCATCCCTTTGGCTACCGCCCTGCTTTCGCGGTCTACCGGTATAGCTTGCAATTTTTTCACATACTCCATACCAAGTGTATCAATGGTCGACGTTTGTTTTAACGCAGCATAAGCATCCGTTGCAGAAAACCCCTTGATACCTTTCAGGTAGGCTTCGGCAACAACCTGCCGGCTGGCAATACCCACCATTGTCCCGGTTTCATTTGCCATGAGGTGCCACATAGGCAGCCTTCCCTGTTGCGCAGAAATTGCAATCATGGTATTTATCATATCTGAAACCCGCTTAGGCTGGGTAAGGATGAGTAAGGGATTCTCGGCGCGATAGGTATCCCACATAGAAAATGCAGTATAAACATCATAATTTGCATGATACACTTTTTTATCAGCTCCGCGATAATCGCAGTTATGATCGTTAAATAACGCCGGATCAATCATGGTGTGGTAAAGCGATGTGTAAAAGATCCGCTTATTCTTTGCATCGCTTGTTTGGATATCAATCTTCCCCAAAGCGTTGTTCCACTTTTTATCGGCGGCACGCGCTACCTGCTGAAAGTCCCAGCCCGGTATCTCGGCGTTAATGTTAGCCAATGCATTTTCAGTACTTACCGGCGAGATACCTACTTTTAGCTGCAGCGTTTCAGGCGCTTTATCAAAGGTGATGAGCCCTTTGATGGCCTTCCCTTTACCGCTGGTTCCGCTTAGCTGTTGCTTATCGTCATATACAACAAAATTGGTGAGGGGTAGTGATGATTTGACTGCGAAGAATAATAATTGATTTTTGGCCCAGCCCTTAGAAAAACGATACCCTTCCAGTGTATATTGATCTATCTGTTTAATGTAGGTGTCTGTGCTTGCATCGTTAATGCCTTCTTTAAGGTCTATGATCACATGCGCTTCTTGTCCTGCCGGGAAATGGTATCTGTGGAAACCAACACGCTCCGTCGCTGTAAGCTCGGCACGGATATTTGATGCATCCAGCTTAACAGAATAATAACCCGGCCTTACCTGCTCATTTTTATGACTGAAGTGGGATGAATAACCGCTTCCGGGTACTTTTTCCAAACCTTTGTCCAATTTAACAGGGCCCGTGTAAGGCATGATCAGTACGTCAGACAGATCACCGATACCGGTGCCGCTAAGGTGGGTATGAGAAAAGCCGATCAACACGCTATCGCCATAATGATAGCCGGAGCACCAGTCCCAGCCCTTGTAAAAGTTTTCGGGACCAAGCTGCACCGCTCCGAACGGCACACTGGCTCCTACAAACACATGGCCATGCCCTCCCGCACCTATAAACGGATTGACGAATGAGGTGTAGTTTGCAGCTTTATGCTGGGCGCAAAGCTGCCCGGCAGGTAACAATAGTGTGACCGTAGCCAGCAGTATTATGCGATGGAAATAGTTAAATCTCATGGTTATGGTTTTCAGCGAAGGAGCTTTTTTATTGTAATATAAGGGTTTAATTGGTGATGAAAAATCACCTTCCCGAAATAACCCTGCGGGATTAACAGTTTCTTAAGCAAACATTAACGAAGCGACTGGCAACACATTTTTAAGTATATTTTATACCAAAATCTTTTTTCCTCATATTCGCGGCCCGGCCCCGCTCTTCCGGACTTATCTTTTTTTAGATTGATAAATGATTTGTGAATTGCTACTTTTGAGTTATAAACCTACTGCGAAATAGCGGAGCCGGCCAAAAACTTCAGACAGATTATAGATTGCTCATTGATGAATCATTGCTTATTTAAAGTTAGTGTAGTTTTTATCTGCCTGTTTACCTGCGCAACCGCAAAGGAAGCGACTGCTCAATCTTATGGCCTGGGGTTTAGCAGCCATGAGGCCATAACAGATAAACGCACAACCCTCGATTTGTTTCCGCACAGTGCTTTCCACGCAAAAACAAGCTTTGAACTGTCATTTGATCTTGGTTTCCTGGCCAATAAACCTGACTACTTCGGCTACATCTTCCGGGCTATTGAAAACGGCAAGCGCAATTTCGACCTGGTTTATAACAAAAGGGATGTGATAGGGCCATCTGCAATGAGGAATCAATTTAAACTGGTTATTGGCGACCGGTACTCCAATATTGATTTTGATGTAACGCCTGCGCAGCTGTTTCAACAATGGAACAATATACGGTTACGGTTTGATTATGATAATAATGAGGTTGTCCTTCTGGTAAATGGCCACGAGTTTAAGCAACCCAATATCACTTTTGATAAGGAGAACATTTACCGCATCATTTTCGGCGTTTGTAAAGAAAACAACTTCAAGGCGAGCGACTGCTCTGCATTTAAAATACGGAACGTCCGGATCAAAACCGGGAAGCAGTTTACATTAAAATATTGTTGGCCTTTAGACGAATTTGAAGGGAATAGCGGTCATGACTCTGTTAACACCACAAATGCCGAAGTAACAAACCCGGTATGGATGCGCGCCGAGCACGCCAACTGGCGCGACGAGGGCACACTACACGCAAAAGGTCTTTCCAGCATAGCATACAACCCTGTTAATGAAGACATGTATGTTACATCAAAAGACTCGCTATGGACAATTGCCAGCCGCGGATTTGAGCAAACGGCCATCGGTTATCAGAACCAGCAGTTTAACCTTTTGGCCAGCAACGAGACGGTTTACAATCCATATAATGGCAAACTTTATAATTATTATGTAGAGATTGCCAAGCAAAAAATTTCGGTATTCGATCCGGCTACCCGGCAATGGTCGCAAAATGCCAAATTCTTTACAGCTATTGATTTCTGGCAAAGCAACAGTTTTTTCTGTAAGGGCGATTCATCTTTATATGTTGTAGGCGGTTATGGCCGCATGACCTATAAGAATACGGTATGGCGATACAGTCTGGCTACAAAGACCTGGGAAAAAGTAAAGACGTCAGGCTATTTTTACTCTCCGCGTTACCTTACTGCTTGCGGCACTACTGATAACGGTAACACCGCTTATTTTTTGGGAGGTTATGGCAGCCGCACCGGCGAACAAATGCTGAACGCCAAAAACTTTTATGACCTGGTGAAATTTGACGTAAAAACAAAAACGTTTCATAAACTATTTGACTTGCCTGTAAACGGTCAGGATTTTGTTTTCGCCAATACAATGGTTATCGACGAGAAAACCCGAAATTATTTCGCGCTGGTTTTTTCGAATCAAAAATTCAATTCTGAATTAAAATTACTGAAGGGATCCCTGGATAACTCGGCATACCAGCTAATCGGCAGTTCTATCCCTTTCGCCTTCCACGACACGCATTCTGCGGCCAAGTTATTCTATAACAAGTCGGCAAAACAGTTTGTTGCGGTAACCATGAACAGGCCGATGAATCATGAACAGGAGTCTTACTATCATTTTTACAGCCTGCTATCGCCCCCTGAAAATTTACCGAGTGCAGTCTTTATAACTACAGGCAAACGGGCATACCTGTGGCCGTGGCTCTTTGCTTTAATTGCAGTTGCCGGGGGTACAGCAACTTATTTCTTTTATAGAAATCGCCGGTCTACAATTCCGGCTATTATTAGCAACTCTGCCGAACCAACGGCGACGGTACCATCAGCAATACATGAACATCATATTGCTGCAATTGAATCGAAGCCCGCCGCCCCGGCTATACATTTGTTTGGTAACCTAACCATATACAATGAGCAGGGCGAAGATCTGAGCGGCCATTTTACATCGCTGGTTCGTGAGCTGTTTTTGGTGATACTTATTTATAGCATCAAGTCAAACAGGGGCATTACACCAGAGAAACTATTGGAGCTATTGTGGCCCGATAAATCTGAAGAAAGCGCGCGCAATAACCGGGCGGCTAATCTCTCGAAGCTGAGGTCAATCCTCAACCAGATCAGCCAGATACGCCTTTCAAAAGATACCGGGAATGTGCGTATAGAAATTGATTATGCCGCCGTTTATGTAGATTATTGGGAGTATCTTCAAATCATCGGCCATCGACGCAATATCAGCAACAACCAGGTACGCCGTCTGATCGAGATCACGGCCCGGGGCGCTTTTATTACCGGCGTCAACTACCATTGGCTCGAGCAGATCAAAACCGACATCGCTAATGAGGTTATAGACATCTATCTGGCCGGCCTGAACACCATCAAGCCTGAGGAACAACCGGATTTTGCAATCGAATTAGCCAACGCCATATTTG
>Ga0157371_10000420_pt1 | contig 52349 bp, 45 predicted proteins | sample C45metaG_FD_113462 | JGI IMG/M metagenome (GOLD analysis project Ga0157371, IMG submission 113462) | Corn rhizosphere microbial communities from Kellogg Biological Station, Michigan, USA - C4-5 metaG | ecosystem: Host-associated > Plants > Roots > Rhizosphere > Soil | place: USA: Michigan... | reverse complement strand
TTGTCCAAAAGGTTTTCCAAGATAATCCATATCCAGGCCCGCAACAATTACCCGCATTCCTTTCAGCGCAAGCGTTTCGCAAACATTTGCTATTTCATTATCAAAAAATTGCGCTTCATCAATGCCGACAACATCTACATCCTGTGCCAGCAAAAGAATCGTTTGAGAATTGTCTATCGGAGTCGATAAGATTTTATTTTCATCATGGCTCACAATTTTTTGGTCATCATATCTTGTGTCAAATGCCGGTTTAAAAATTTCTGCTTTCAGATGAGCAATTTCTACTCTCTTTAAACGACGGATCAGTTCTTCAGTTTTACCACTAAACATGCTGCCACAAATTACCTCAATCCAGCCCCGCCTTTCTCCTCTGAAATTTGGTTCTATAAACATTTTTTGGATTTAATTTTGATTTCAATTAGTAACTTAGCCCGGTTGCAAGGTTAAATTGATTTTTCGTTAAATCAAAAACAAAGATTTTTTCCGATTCTTTCTAAAATATTCTTTTTCTATGGACAGAGTTTCAACACTTCTTAAAAAACTGCAAAGGCAAGTTGATGAAAATTCATCTGCAAGAGAGATGTTACAAACCGTGCAAATTCTACAATCAGAATTAATCGATAAAATAGAAAAAAAGCCTGGAATATCAAATAATAAGATTTCGATAGTAATGCCTGTTTCTTTTAATAATATTGAAATAGCAGAAAATAAATCGGGTACAGATACTACTAATGAAAAAGTGGTCGAAGTTTTACAGGTGGATGAAAAAGACATTGAAGAAGAACTGCAACAAATAAAGAAAAAAGCGGAATCAGTAAATATAAAAACTTCTCACAACCGCCCTGCTTTTTTATTTGATCCTTTAGAAGATGTGCCGACATTAGCCCACCAGGATCCGGAAGAGAAAAAAAAATCAGCAGAGCTTGCTTTTGAATATCCTGAATCGCTAAACGACCGGTTAAAAGAAAGTAAAATAGAACTTTCCCAATCGCTTACTTCAGCACCCATAAAGGATTTGAGGAAAGCAATCGGAGTAAATGATCGCTTTCTTTTTATCAATGAATTGTTTCGTGGCGATGAGGCGATGTATGAACGCAGCATTAAAACCATTCAAAATTTTTCCATTTTCGCAGAAGCAGAATTCTGGATAAGAAGAGAATTGAAAGTGAAAATCGGGTGGCTGGACACTGATCCTGTTGTGAAGCAATTTGATCAATTGGTAAAAAGAAGGTTTTCCTAAAACACAAATTGTTTTTATTTATTTGTTTACTAAAGTTTAGTCTGACGCACGAAGATTTATTTGAACAAATTACTTTTTCTTTCAAAAACAGAGAAAATGGATTATTTGTTTTTTTACTTTAAAGTCATTTCGTCTATTCTTTTTTATCGTCATCGCCCATTACCAGGTTCGCACCTTTATCACGCATAATGTCTTCCATATTCCGGTCATTATCAATAATTCCTTTTTCTTCAAGCATACGCATATCCTTTGCATCTTTTAAAAATTCAGAAGCAAAAATAAATTCGTTCAACTTCTGATTTTTATTAAAAATAATATCTTTATTAGTGCCTTCCCATTCTTTTATTCCACCATACAAATACAGAATATTTTCACCAATTTCCATTACGCTATTCATGTCATGTGTGTTGATAACCGTCGTCATGTTGTTTTCTTTCGTTATCTCATGAATCAGTTTATCAATTACCATTGATGTTTGTGGATCAAGGCCTGAATTGGGTTCATCACAGAACAAATATTTCGGTTTCAAAACAATTGCCCTTGCAATACCCACTCTTTTTTTCATTCCTCCACTGATTTCTGAAGGCGATTTTTTATTCGTACCTTTTAATTCCACTCTTTCAAGCACATCATTTACCCGATCCATTTTTTTTTGGTGATTCCATTTTGTAAACATATCCAACGGGAACTTTACATTTTGCTCAACAGTCATACTATCAAAAAGCGCCGATCCCTGAAACAGCATACCAATTTGCTGGCGCAATTCTTTCCGCTCTTCTTCTGACATATTCGTTAAATCTTTTCCGTCGAAAATGATATCACCGGAATCCACCTCAAACAAACCTACCATGCATTTTTGTAACACGGTTTTGCCACTTCCGCTCGTGCCGATAATGAGATTCGTTTTGCCGGTTTCCATCACAGCGCTTACATTTTTAAGAATTTGTTTATCCCCAAAAGATTTAGAAACATTTTTAATTTCAATCATAGTAAAAACAATTATGTAAATATCTTCTGTTCTTTTTTGAAAAAAAATAAACCGGAAGAAATTATCGTAAAAGAAAAAATGCCAGGATATAATCTGCAAACAGAATGAGAACACAACTTGTAATAACAGCCGTGGTGCTCGCTCTTCCGATTTCAAGTGCGCCGCCTTTTACATTGTAGCCGTAAAAAGAAGAAATACTGCTGATGATGAAAGCAAAAGTATAAGCTTTTACAAGAGCAAACCACACATTTTTAGGAATAAAGTTGATTAACAATCCACGGTCGTATGTATCGGCTGAAAGAATGCCACCAAGGGTTCCGGCCAATCTGCCGCCATAAATGCCAAGGACCATAGACAGTATTACCAATAAAGGAATGGTAATAATCGCTCCCAGGATTTTCGGCGCTACCAAATAGGATTTTGTATTAATGCCCATAATTTCAAGCGCATCAATTTGTTCACTTACTCTCATATTTCCGAGTTCGCCGGCAATCTTGCTTCCAACAACACCTGCCAACACGATACAAACCAATGTAGGAGCGAACTCCAGAATAACGGTATCCCTCACCACCTCAGCTATAGTTTCTTTTGCAATCACAGGGCTGGTAAGTTGGTAAGCCGTTTGAACCGCACTTACCGCGCCCATAAACACAGAAATTACCGCCACAATTCCCAACGATCCCATGCCTATTTCTACCGATTGATGCATGAGTTCTTTCCAATACATTTTGAAATTCTCAGGCTTCGTAAACATGCCTTTCATCATCAAAAGATAAGCGCCAAGTGTAGAAAATATTTTCATTTTTTCTTTACAAATTATGTTATTCCCGATCCGATTTTTTTAGTTTTCTCCACCTGCTTACAGGCGCTTCCTGTTTACTATTTCTTTTGCATTTTAATTGTGCATCTACCACAGCGATCAAAACCATATTATAAATGCTACGAACATGACTTCCCAACTGAAGAATGTGAACCGGTTTGTTCAAGCCCAATAAAATCGGCCCGATCGCTTCAGCTCCACCTACTTCCTGCAAAAGATTATACGTCACATTTCCTGCGGCAAGGTTAGGGAAAATCAAAACATTCACATCTTTATTTACCAATTCACTGAAAGGGTAATTGTCTTTTAAAATTTCTTTATTAAAAGCAACGTTGGCCTGCATTTCACCATCAATTAATAACGAAGGTTCTTTTTGTTTCACGATCTCGCGCGCGCGAGCTACTAGTTTTGCTTCAGGCGAATCGCTGCTGCCAAAATTAGAATAACTAAGCATTGCGACGCAAGGGATAATTCCAAAATTTCGTACTTCTTTTGCAACCATTATTGCAATATCAGCAAGTTCTTCAGCAGTAGGATTAAAATTAACGGTTGTATCAGCCAAAAATAAGGGTCCTTTTTTCGTCATCATGATATACATTCCCGCGACTCTTTTTGTATTGCTTTCGGTTCCTATTATTTGCAATGCCGGCCGGATGGTATCCGGGTAATTCTTTGAAAGCCCCGATATCATTGCATCTGCCTCTCCCGTTTCCACCATCATACAACCAAAATAATTGCGGTCTTTCATCATTTTTCTTGCTTCATAGGCATTGTATCCTTTTCGTTGCCTTTTTGCAAAAAATAATTCACCAAATTCCATACGCTTATCGTGCGTGTTATCATTTTTTGGATCGATGATTGGCATTTCTGAGATATCGATTGCAGATTCGAGAGCAATTTTTTCAATCTTTTCGCGGTTACCAAGCAACATTGGAAAAGCGATTCCTTCGTCCAAACACATTTGGGCAGTCTTCAAAATTTTTTGATTTTCAGCTTCTGCAAAAACAACCCGCTTCGGATTCTTTCTTGCTTTTGCTCCAATCATTCTTAATAAATGATTATCAATTCCAAGCCTTTCATTTAATTCCTGTGAATACAATTCCCAATCCGTAATTGGTTGTCTTGCAACTCCACTTTCCATTGCTGCTTTTGCTACTGCAGGTGCAACAGAAGTGAGCAAACGGCTGTCTAATGGTTTTGGAATAATATAATTCGGACCGAAAACAATATTCTTTTCATTATACGCCATTGTAACAATATCCGGTACAGCAGATTGCGCAAGTTCTGCTAAAGCCTTTACCGCAGCCAGTTTCATTGGCTCATTAATTTGAGTAGCGCGAACATCAAGGGCGCCGCGAAAGATATATGGAAAGCCAAGCACATTATTTACCTGGTTTGGGTAATCACTTCTGCCAGTTGCCATAATCACATCTTTTCTTGCTGCAATCGCTTTTTCATAAGTGATTTCAGGATCAGGATTTGCCATAGCAAAAACGATTGGATTTTTCGCCATGCTTTTTACCATTTCAGACGTCACCACATCACCTACACTTAATCCAATAAAAACATCTGCATCTTTCATCGCCATTTGAAGAGTAAGATTTTTATCTTTTGCGTTTGCAAATTGTTTTTTAATCTCACTCAATCCTTCACGGTCAGTATGCAGCACTCCTGTTTTGTCGAACATGACAAAATTATCAGGATTAGCTCCCAGCGCAACATACAATTGTACACACGCCATTGCAGCGGCGCCAGCACCATTTACTACAAATTTTACTTTATTGATTTTTTTCTTTTGGATTTCAAGTGCATTCAGCAGAGCTGCAGCGCTAATGATAGCAGTTCCATGCTGATCGTCATGCATAACGGGAATGTGTAAACGCTCTTTTAATTTTTGTTCGATATAAAAACATTCCGGTGCTTTAATATCTTCCAGATTGATGCCTCCAAATGTTGGTTCCAGCGAAGTAACAATTTCCACAAATTTCTCCGGATCTGTTTCATTTATTTCAATATCAAATACGTCTATATCAGCAAAAATTTTAAACAACACTCCTTTCCCTTCCATCACCGGTTTTCCGGCGAGAGCACCAATATTTCCGAGGCCTAAAACTGCAGTTCCGTTACTGATAACCGCCACCAGGTTTCCCTTCGCAGTATATTGGTAGGCACTTTCAGGATCAATTTCTATTTCCAAACAAGGTACAGCCACCCCCGGGGAATATGCCAACGACAGATCTCTTTGCGTTTTGGTAGCCTTTGTAGGAACCACTTCTATTTTTCCGCGCCTTCCTTTTGAATGATAATCCAGCGCTTCCTGCTTTCGAATATTTTTTCGCATAAATAATTATTAAAGCACGCAATTAAAGGCGCAACTGCTTTTTATTAAAGTAAAGATAGGAAATGTACGTAATTCCATTACAAACTAACAGCAAGCCATGCCATTATTCCCATACCATTTTCAATCGCTTTTTCATCAATATTGAAGGTCGGAGTGTGAACTCCGGAAGTAATATTCTCTTGTATATTTCCAACACCGAGTCTGAAAAAACATGCAGGAATTAAATGAGAATAGAATGCAAAATCCTCAGCGCCCATTCTCATTTCTGTTTCTTCCACATTTTCTTCACCCACAAATTCTTCCGCTTTTCGTGTAGCCATCGCCGTTAGCTCAAGGTTGTTTACCACGAAGGGATAGCCCACGTCAATTTCAACATCAATCTGTGCCCCTGAAATTTCGCCGGTATTTTTGCAAATATTTTTTATCAGGTTATGCGCTTTAAATCTCCATTCTTCATTCATCGCTCTGAAAGTACCCATCAGCTTTACTTCTGAAGGAATTACATTCGTTGCATTTCCTCCCTGAAAAGAAGTAATAGAAAGAACTGAGGGATTAAATGGGTTATTCATTCTGCTGATCAACTGTTGAAGATTGACGACCAGCTGAGAAGCGGCAAGAATCGTATCTGCCGTAAATTGAGGAGCGGCGGCGTGGCCACCTTTACTTTTTACGGTAATATAAATTTCATCAGCACTTGCCATAACCATCCCGCCGCGGAAGCTTAATTTTCCTACTTGCAGATCAGGATGAACATGCAAGGCAAAAATGGCGTCCGGTTTTGGGTTTTCAAGAACACCTTCTTTTATCAAAAGGCTGGCGCCGCCTGGATTTTTTTCTTCACCGGGCTGAAAAATTAGTTTAATCGTTCCTTCCCACTCATCTTTCAATTCATCTAAAATTTTCGCTGCACCCAAAAGGCACGTTGTATGAACATCATGCCCACACGCATGCATCACACCTTCATTTTTCGAGCGATATTCCACATTGTTTTTTTCCAGGATCGGTAATGCATCTATATCTGCACGGAGTGCAATCACTTTTTTCTGAGCATTTTTACCTTTGATAAGTCCAATAACACCAGTAGTAGCCATTACTTCAAAATCAATTCCGAACTCTTTTAATTTTTGTTGAACAAATTTTGACGTTTCAAATTCACGATAACTCAATTCCGGATTTTCGTGAAGATGATGACGAATCTGAATAAAATCATCAGAATATTTTTTAGCCAGATCTTTTATTTTTTCTTTCAGCATTGATAATGATTAAGATTTGGACAAATGTAAAAAGAGTTTCCCTGATGAAACTCTTTTGATTTCTCTTTAAAATACAATTAATCATAAACAAATAAATTATTTATTTGTTCGTTTACTATAATCTGTTAAAAAGCCACTTCTGTCATTGGATGTTTTCAGGAGTAAAATCCTTATCTGGCGCTACTTCTATCGTTTCAGCGATATAATAAATATTTGCACCACCCAGCATCTCGCTAATTTGTTTTTTGTAAACATCTGCTTCTTCTTTTGTTTTAAAATCTCCAAATTTGATACGGATATATGGATTTGCATACCACATATAAGGTTTCTGCTCTGGAAACTTTTTTAAAAGTTGCGCGCGAACTTTAAACGCATATGCTTTGTCGCTGGTATTTAAAATCATGAGCCGATAACCATCGGCTGTATGCGGTTTTGTTTTTAAAATTGCATTGTTCAGCTCTGCTTCTTTTCGCTGTAAAATATTCAGCCGGTAATCTTTAAAAACAACTACTTTATTTTCTGGATTAAAACCGGTGGTTTGAGAAAAGCAGTAAAAGGATAAAAAAATAAAAAATAAAATAAAAAGAGTTTTCATAAGATGGTTAGAAATTTTTAAACCGTTTACTTTTATTAAGGACAAGTTTCAATTTTAAATAGTTGCAGCATTTTTATTTTTAAACATTTTTTAACCTGGTAGATTCGATACCTTCTTTTACGATTTCAACGCTTGCGCTGCATCCAATTCTGTTAGCACCCGCGTTCATTAGTTCTTTTGCAAAAGAATAAGAGCGAATGCCGCCGCTGGCTTTAATTTTTATTGCATCAGAAAGATGGGCTCTGATCAGTTTTACCGCGTGAATCGAAGCTCCTTTTTCAGCAAAACCGGTTGAAGTTTTTACATAATCAACACCGGCTGCTCCATAAATATCGCAGCATTTAATGATTTCATCATCCGTCAAAACACCTGTCTCAATAATTACTTTAACGACTTTATTTTTATTTTTTATTAGCGGCATAATGGTATTAATTTCATTGGCAATAAAATTCCAGTCACCATTTTTTATTGCGGAAATATTTACTACCATATCCAGCTCATCCGCGCCATCTACAATAGCTAAAACAATTTCTGCGACCTTAGCTTCTATTGCGCAATAACCTAAAGGGAAACCAATAACAGTGGAAACTTTTATGTCGGAATCAGCTAAAAATTCTTTTGCTTTTTTTACATACAACGGAGGAATACAAACTGCTGCAAACTTATATTCCAAAGCTTCTTTACACACATTTTCAATCTGAGGAAGTGTAGCAGCTTGTTTTAATAAAGTGTGATCGATATAAGGCGCAATATTCATTTTCAGTTTTATTTTTAAAACGCTGAAGATAGGAATTTAAAGGATTTATAATTTTTCGGTATCCAGTTTTTAATATTAATTTAATGAAACACAATTTATGATAATGGTAAATTGATAACTATTCCACATACTTTTGCAGCATGATTGCAATAGATGATATCCTGGTAAGCGACCAGGTTATTGAAGAACAATTTGTATGCGACCTTAGCAAATGCAAAGGCGGTTGCTGCGTTGATGGCGATGCCGGCGCTCCTCTGGAAAACCAGGAGTTAAAACAATTGAATGAAGTGTTCGATGCAGTGCTACCGTACCTTTCAGAAGAATGTAAACTGATTTTAAAAACCGAAGGAAAATATATTTATGATAAAGAATTTGGTTGGGTAACGCCTACGATCAGCAACGGAATGTGCGCTTATGGAATTGTTGATAAAAAAGGAATTGTAAAATGTGGAATTGAACAAGCTTACAACGATGGGAAAATAAACTGGAAAAAACCAATCAGCTGTCATCTTTTTCCAATTAAAATAAAAAAAACAAAAAGAGTGGAATTGGTAAATTACGAACCGCGGGAAGATCTGTGCAGAGCCGCCTGCATCCTCGGAAAAAAATTAAAAATGCCGGTTTATGAATTTTTAAAAGAACCGATCATCCGCAAATATGGAAAAGAATTTTATGAGGCGCTTGCTGCTACTGCAAAGCACCTGGAAGTTTCAAAATAAATTTTTTAAATATCCACACACTTCTCATGAATAAAAACCACTTTTTATTTCTGTCTTTTTTTTTATTGCTGTTAAATTCCTGTACAGTAAACAAAGCAAAAATTGATAATGATCTTAAAAAATATTTCGATTCGTCTCATGTTGACGGAAGTTTTTCTTTTTTAAACAATCAGCAGGGCGACATCATTGTTTATAATATGAAACTGGATACAGAGCGGCTTTCACCAGGAACATCTTTTAAAATTATCAACACATTAATAGGCGTGCAAACGGGGAAAATTAACAATGAAAATACGGTGATCAAAACAGATAGTAATGTGAATAAAAGCATTACTTTAAAAGATGCTTTTAATAATTCATCTGTTCCTTTTTTTCAATCGCTGGCGCGGCAAATAGGAAAAGATACGATGCAACTTTGGCTTGATTCTATTTCTTATGGTAATAAAAATATCAACGGTTCAATTGATTCTTTTTGGCTAAATAATACTTTAAAAATTTCTCCGGATGAACAACTAGGGTTAATGAGTAAAATCTATTTCGAACAATTGCCATTCCAAAAATATGCACAACAAACTGTTGAAACTTTAATGTTGAAAGAGGATAATACTTTGTATAAATTCAGTTACACAACCGGCACTGGTACTAATGAAAAGAATAATTCTTTTGGCTGGACTTTAGGTTGGGTAGAAGAAAACCGGCATGTTTATTTCTTTGTTACTTATATAAATTCAGCTGATAAAAACCTTGATTTGCAATCGACGGGAATACGTATTTCCAAATCTATTTTGAGTGAAATGGGATTCTTCAAAGGTGATAAGTGATCGTAATTTATTGAGATGATGCAGCATGGTTTTCATAATGGGAAAACAAAAATTTGATTATTTGTTCTTTTACTGTTTTAAAAACCAGTTGGTGATTTCGTCATTCAAATTATTTAATCATTCATTAATTTATAATCGAACAAATTAACATTACATCAAAAAATCAATTTCTAATTTGCAGCTATAGATGCTCCACTTTCAGTACATACCATATTTCCTCGCATTAGCCGCTGTTCCGTTGATGATCTTTTTGTATTTCCAATTGATAAAATGGAAGAAAAAAACAGAAAGAAAAATTGGCGATCCTTCTCTTGTAAAAGAACTTATTGCCGATTATTCTTCTAAAAAATTTTTAACTAAATTTATTTTATTTGTTTGCGCATTTGTCCTGTGTGTCTTTGCTGTTGCAGGTTTGGTGCTTCCCGACGGAACTCAGAAAATCAACAGGAAAGGAACAGATCTCATGATTGCGCTCGATGTAAGTAAAAGCATGCTCGCCCAGGATATACAACCGAGCAGGCTCGAGCGGGCAAAACAAGTAATTTCCAAAATCATCGATAATTCTCCGGATGATAAAATCGGTTTGGTAATTTTTGCTGGCCGCGCTTATTTACAAATGCCTTTGACCGTCGATCATGAAGCTGCCAAGATGTATTTAGCGTCCGCTTCCCCGGATGATGTACCAACGCAGGGCACTGTTATCGCAGATGCATTAAAAATGTGTTATGCCGCATTTAACCCGAAAGAAAAAACGTTTAAATCGGTTTTGCTTATAAGCGATGGTGAGGACCATGATAATGAAGCAATAAAAGTTACAAAGCAATTAGCTAAAGATGGAATAATGGTAAATACGATTGGCATCGGATCGCCACAAGGCGCGCCAATAATGGATCCTTCTACCGGCCAATATAAAAAAAATGAAAAAGGAGAAACGGTAATTTCAAAATTAAATGAACAGGAATTGAGTGATATTGCCAAAAATGGCAATGGAATTTATCAATTATATACAAACACAGATGCTGTTGCCGCCAACATTACAAACCAGCTTTCAAAAATAGGAAATGAGGCAACAATAAGTGACAGTTCTTATGCCTCTTTCAAACAATATTTTCAATATTTTTTAGCGGCGGCTTTTATTTTATTGCTGATGGAATTTTTTGTTTCTGAAAAAAGGAGATCGAAAATTAAAAATGTAGTGGCTGTATTTTTTTTCATGTCTATAAGTTTTTCTTCCTTTTCTCAAAATGCAAAAAATGAGATTATAAAAGGCAACAAAGCTTATAAAGAAAATAATTACGATGCGGCCGAAAATGCCTACCGTGATGCATTAAAAGAATCCGATACAAATGTGACGGCGAGTTATAATTTAGGTAATGTACTTTATAGAAAAAACAACACAGAAGAGGCGGTAAAATCGTATGACGAAGCTATTGCACATGCACAAAATAATCAAGTGAAACAGAAAGCATTTTATAACAAAGGCGTCGCTTATCAAAAAGCGAAAAAGCTTCCGGAATGTATCACTGCTTATAAAAATGCCCTCATCCTGAATCCAAATGACGAAGATGCGCGGCAAAACTTGCAACGCGCTTTGAAAGAACAGCAAAAGCAACAACAGCAACAAAATAAAGATCAGAAGAAAAATAAAAATAACCAGCAGCAAAAAAATCAACAGAAAAAAAATAATCAGCAAAAAAACCAACAGCCTCAGCCCTCTCCATCGAAAATTTCGAAACAAGATGCAGAAGAAAAATTAAAATCACTTCTGGAAAATGAAAAGCAATTACAGGACAAATTGCATAAAATAAAAGGTGCGCCGGCGCCGGAAAGCCCGGAAAAAGATTGGTAAGTTAATTACCTGATTCAATAAAAGCTAATGTGCTAATTGGCGTATTTTTGCATTACAATTATTACAAGAAATTATGGAACTATTTGCTGAGTCATTAACAGAATATAAAAGATTGAAAACACTGGAAGTAAAAGTGGGCGATCTTTTAATTGGAAATTACCATCCTATCAGGATTCAAACGATGACGACCACAGATACGATGAATACTGCCGCAACTGTTGAACAAAGTATTCGTTGCATTGAAGCAGGAGCAGAACTGGTGCGCATTACAGCGCCTTCAAAAAAAGAAGCAGAAAATTTATTAAATATAAAAAATGAATTGCACAAACGTGGTTATAAAACGCCGCTGGTTGCGGATATTCATTTCACGCCAAACGCAGCAGAAATTGCGGCAAGAATTGTAGAAAAAGTTCGTGTGAATCCCGGCAATTATGTGGACAAGAAAAAATTTGAACTAATAGAATATTCAGATGCGGATTACCAGGAAGAGATTGAAAGAATCAGAAATCGTTTTACTCCATTAATAAAAATCTGCAAAGAATACGGAACAGCGATGCGGATTGGAACCAATCATGGATCACTTAGCGATAGAATTATGAGCCGTTATGGAGACACGGCGATTGGAATGGTGGAAAGTGCGATGGAATTTTTACGTATTGCAGAAAGTGAGAATTACTACAACATTGTCCTGAGCATGAAAAGTAGTAATCCTCAGGTGATGGTGCAGGCTTACCGGCTTTTGATCGAAAACATGCAGTCTGAATTAGGACATTGTTATCCGCTTCACCTGGGGGTAACAGAAGCAGGGGATGGCGAAGATGGAAGAATCAAATCTGCAATCGGAATCGGCACTTTGCTGGAAGATGGAATCGGCGATACCATTCGTGTTTCGCTGACAGAAGATTCTGAATTTGAATTACCTGTTTGTGAAAATATAGTAAAGAGATATGACCCGGCAAAAGTTAATCAGCAAAAATCAAATGTTCCGCCAATAAAGAATCTTTCAAAGCTGAACATAACAGGAATGAACACACGAAAAACTTTTTCGGTTCAAAATATAGGAGGGAAGAATCTGCCGGTCGTTGTTGCTGATTTTTATAAAAAAGAAAATATTCGAAGAGAAGACTTAAGAGATATTGGTTATAAATACAATCCTGTTACTGATAAATGGAATATCAGTGACATGGCTGCTGATTTCATTTATGCAGGCGAAAATAAAATCGATTTTGCACTGCCCGGAACTTTGAAACTGATTTATAATCATGATTTGTGGAAGCTTTCTCCTGATAAAGCAAATTCTTTTCCCGTCTTCAATGCAGAACAATATTTGGATGATTCTTTACAAAAATCTTCTTTGATCAATTTTGTAATGCTCGATTGCTATTCAAAAAAAGAAACTGATTTTGATGAAGAAAATTTCTTTGAAAAAATAAAAAATGATCATACCGTTGTATTGTGTTTAAGCACTGAAAACATAAATGCTGTTCAAAGTATTCGCAGAATGTGTTTGGAGTTAACTGATAATGGAATTCAAAATCCTGCTATTATAATTTGCGATAACCAAAAGCCCACAAGGGCTGAAAGTCTTATTCACTTTGCCATTGAAACCGGTGCTTTATTAATAGATGGATTCGGAAATGGTATTTGGCTTAGTGATCATTACAATGATAAAAATCACATTGCTGAGTATAAATTCATGAATTCAATTGCCTTTGGAATTTTGCAGGCATCAAGAACGAGAATTTCCAAAACAGAATTTATCAGTTGTCCTTCCTGTGGAAGAACTTTATTTGACCTGCAGGAAACAACTGCGAAAGTGCGCGCGGTTACACATCATCTCAAGGGTTTGAAAATAGCGATTATGGGATGCATTGTAAACGGGCCGGGGGAAATGGCTGACGCCGATTTTGGTTATGTAGGAAGCGGACCCGGGAAGATCACTTTATACAAAGGAAAAGAAGTTGTGAAAAGAAACGTGCCGGAAGGAATTGCAGTAGAAGAATTAATTAGCTTACTCAAAGAAAATAATGCATGGGTTGAACCAGAACACGCATTATTAGTTTAAATAAAAATCTTTTAGTAAACGAATAAATAAATGGAATTTGTTTGTTCTTAAAGTATCAACTGCACTTTTCTTCCTGTTGAATTATACGATTAAAACTATGAGACTGGTTAAACTCGCTGATCATCCTGACTGCAGCCATTTTCATAAAATATGAGAACTTTTTAAAAATGAACGTACAAACTTATACTACCGATCTTGGAAGATTAAGAATCGCCGGAATTGCTGAAGGAATTTCTTTTATCGCGCTTTTATTTATTGCCATGCCCTTAAAATATATGGCAGGAAATCAAACACTAGTATGGTATATTGGCTGGGTTCATGGTTTACTTTTTATGCTTTATCTCCTTGCCTTAATTACCGTAAAAATAAATCTGGAATGGAAACTTAAAAAAACATCTATCGCTTTTCTTGCATCAATCATCCCTTTTGGTACTTTAATTTTGGATAAATCATGGCGGAAAGAAGAAAAAGCTTTCGAGAGAAAAAGTTTACAATAAAAATAAAGGCCGATAAACTTTTCTGACTTTTCAATACTTAAAATCTTTTCTTAAACATAACGGCACCTGTAGACGAAATTACTTCCGCTGTTATTAAAAGGCTCCCGGGCACTTTTGTTATTAGATTTAAACATTCCTTCGCGATTACAAACCGGATACGCATAATTTATCTTCCGCCAAAAATTATTTTCATTCCTTTACTTTAATTCTTTTCTTTTATTTTTATCCTCATTTATAAAAGCATCGTTACTGATTTTATATTTGGTCATTTCCTAAATACCATTTTTTATGAAAAAAATCTTATTCTTCTGCCTGGTTTTCATATTATCTTTTACTTCCGAAACCTTTGCACAGACTTATGAAATCAGTTCGCCGGATGGCCATCTTTCGATTCAAATTAACAGCGAAAAATCATTACATTTTTCCTTACTAAAAAATGGACAGACAATTATTCCATCTGTGGAAATAGGCATGAACCTGCAGCAGCAAACACTTCCAGCCGAAAAAGACAAAATAAATAAAGCAGTAAAACAACAAATAAACCAAATTATTCATCCCGTGGTAGCTATAAAAAGCGCTGCTATTAAAGATGAATACCATGAACTTCGGCTGGAATATAAAAATCATTTCAGTGTAGTTTTCCGGTTATATAATGATGCGGCAGCTTATCGTTTTGAAACAAATTTTCCTGACAGCATAACGGTTATGCACGAACGCTTTAATATTTCATTACCTCAAAATTCCTCAGGATGGTTTGCTTTTGCAAGCCGCTGGATGAATAGCTATGAACATCTTTATCAAAAAGAGCATATTGATAGTATTGGAAAAACTAAAACGGCTCAATTGCCTTTGTTATTAGACCTTAATGAGAATGGTAAAGTACTCATAACAGAAAGCGATCTATACGATTATCCAGGATTATATTTTACCGGAGATAACAGCAATCATTTACAATCTGTTTTTCCACCGGCAGTGAAAACAGAAAAGAAAAATGATTCAACTAAAAACTGGGGTTGGGACCGCACTTTCGTTCCGGAAAATGTATATGATTATATTGCCCGTACAAAAGGCAGCCGATCTTTTCCCTGGCGCATCTTTGCAGTTGCAGACAGTGATGAGCAATTATTAAATAATGAAATTGTTTACAAACTCGCAGAACCATCGCGAATTAAAAATACCGACTGGATAAAACCTGGCCAGGTAGCGTGGGATTGGTGGAATAACTGGAATGTTACCGGTGTTGATTTTCGCGCAGGTGTAAATACACAAACTTATAAATATTATATTGACTTTGCTTCCAGGAATCATATTCCTTACATCATTATGGATGAAGGATGGTATAAGCTTGGAAATATGACCGAACGTGTTCCGGATGTGGATGTAAAGGCAATTGCAGATTACGGAAAACAAAAGAATGTAGGAGTTATTCTTTGGTGTGTTTGGCGCACGCTGGATAATCAAATGAAGGAAGCGATGGATCTTTTTGAACGCTGGGGGGTAAAAGGAATCAAAGTTGATTTTATGGATCGTGACGATCAGGCGGTTGTAAATTTTTATTGGCGTTGTGCGGAAGCCGCGGCCCAACATCACTTAATTGTAGATTATCATGGAGCCCATAAACCTGCCGGTCTGTTACGTACCTATCCGAATGTAGTAAATTTTGAAGGAGTTCCGGGCCTTGAACAAGACAAGTGGACAGATTCGCTTGCTACTCCATGGATGGCGGTTACTCTGCCTTATATACGCATGTTTGCCGGGCCAATGGATTATACTCCCGGAGCAATGCGAAATGCGCAGCATAAGGATTTTGCACCAATTAATGATAATCCGATGAGTCTTGGAACTCGTTGCCAGCAATTGGCGATGTATGTTGTTTTTGATGCGCCATTGCAAATGCTTGCGGATAATCCAACAATTTATGAGAAGGAAAAAGAGTGTTTGGATTTCATAACAAGTGTACCGACAACCTGGGATGAAACAATTCCAATGGAGGGAAAAGTGGGTGAATATGTAGCGCTCGCCCGCCGAAAAGGGAATGATTATTTCGCTGCTGCTATGAATAATTGGAAAGCACGTGATATCACGCTCGATTTTTCCTTTTTACCGGAGGGGACTTTTCATATTTCGATTTTTGAAGACGGAATGAATGCAGACAGAAATGGAACTGATTATAAAAAAGTCGAAAAAACGATTACTAAAAATGACAAGATAAATATCCATTTAGCGCCTGGTGGAGGATGGGCGGCGAGGATTTTCAAATAATATAAAAAGCAGTAAACAAATAAATAACCGGATTTCTAGATATTATTTTATATTAGAAAGCTTAAGGTCATTTTTTAATTATGATATAATACTGAAAAATAGTTGATTATTTTTCGGCGGAAGCAAGATCGAGCGATTCTTCATTGTACTCGATAATGAAATTGTTGGTTCCACTTCCGCTGATGATTTTAATATAATTTAATTGAACAAGTTCCAGGATATTTAAGAAAAGAAATATTGCGTGAATACGATCATTACATACATCAAATATTTTTTCAAACGAAAGAGAACGCTCGGTTTTTATGAGTTGCAGCATATATTCCCGTGTGCCTTCCATTGTATAATTGTAACTGATAACTGTATGAACCGGCCGGTTTTTTTTATCCAGTAACCGTTGGGCTACTTTTTCAAAAGCCTTCATTAGTTTAAATAAAGTTACCGTCTGGATTTCAGTTCCCTCCCCTGCTTCTTCGCCAATCAGCGCCAGTTCTTCCTGAATATTTCCACGTTTTGCCATTAACATTCTAAGGGCTTCCATCTCGCTCATTTTTTGAGAAGCTTCTTTAAATCTTTTATATTCAAGAATCTTATCGACCAGTTCCTGCCTTGGATCTATTTCATTTCCATGAGGGTCTAATTCTTTTCTCGGAATCAACATTTTCGCCTTGATACGCATCAACGTGCTGATAAACAAAATAAATTCACTGCTTAGTTCAATGTTCAAAGATTGACTCTCATGAATATAATTCAGAAAATCATTGGTGATTTTTGTAATCGGAATGTTGTAAATATCCAGTTCATCGCGTTCTATAAAAAATAAAAGCAGGTCGAACGGCCCTTCAAACTGTGGTAATTTTATTTGATAAATTTCGGTGTTCATTTAAAAGAATCTTTTTAAATAATGTCTTGTCTTATTTTTTCAAGATAAAAAAAATTCCGGTAAAAGCTTACCGGGAGGGCAAATTTATTCATTAAAAATTACCTTTTTCTAAGTTCGTCCCTTATTTCTGTCAGTAAGATATCTGTAGAAGAAGGCGCAGAAGGTGCAACCTCTTCTTTTTTCTGAAACCTGGAAATAGCCTGTATCAGTAAAAAAATCACCAAGGCGATAATTATAAAGTTGAGGACAGCGGCTAAAAACTTTCCATATGTAACTGCACCCCATTTCAACTGTGCAATATCCGTCAATCCAAATTTGTCCAACACCGGCGTTAATATTAAAGGAGTGATAATATCAGTAACCAGCGACGACACGATGGCGGTAAAGGCCGCACCAATAATAACGGCTACGGCCAGGTCCATGACATTTCCTTTTAAGGCGAATGCTTTAAAATCCTTAATAAAGCTCATAAAATTTATTTTGAAAAGTGAGGAATAAAGTAATTCGTTTAGTTCAGATGGTTTTCAGCTTGCCACTTATATTACACGCTAATATTTTTTATAAATATAAGAAATTCTTTATAATAAATTACGATTTTTCTGATTGAAATAATTCCTTTCGTAATTGTCTTGCCGTTTTTGTACTTCCATCATGGCTCCATCCTGGCGGCATAATCAGATATTTTATCTTGGAGGAAAAGGAAATATTTCTGTGTAAATCTGTGAAAATATTTTTCCATTCATGAAAAATAATATTGGTGAGATGGTAAGGATGATTCAATTGCTTTGTCAATCCAAATTTGACCGGATCACTTTTTAGTTCTTCCTGAAAAGTTCCAAATAACTTATCCCAGATAATAAGCACCATTCCCATATTTCTATCCAGATAACGGATATTGCTGGCGTGATGAACCCTATGGTGGGCCGGGCTTACGAAGATTGTTTCAAACCAGGCAGGCATTTTATTGATGTATCGTGTATGAACCAATATTCCATAAATCTGTGTAAGAGAATACATGAAGACAATATCCAATGGTCTAAATCCAATTAAAACCAAAGGAATGAAATAAATAAAACGATATAACGGTTGCAAAACGGATGAACGGAAGCCGGTAGTTAAATTAAATTCTTCAGAAGAATGATGGGTAATATGAACCGCCCAGAATATTCTGCAATAATGATCTACGCGATGTTCAAAATAAAAAGCCAGGTCCTCAAAAATAAAAAGTAGGAGCCAATATAATACAAAATGATACGAAAAACTAATAAAATGAAACTGGTAGAAAACAACAAGTATTAGCAGATAAATTGCCCTGAATAAAAGATCAATTCCGCCATTTAAGAGACAGAGATACATATTCATCAAAGTATCTTTCAAGCTATAATATTTTTTTAGATGAAGATTGCTTAATATTATTTCAAACCCAATTATTACCAGGTAAACCGGAGCGGTTATTGATAAAAGCAATTGTTCATTTAGCATGAAAATGAAAATTTAAACCGACATAATTTCTTTTTCTTTTGCCTCCAAACGCTTTTCGATTTGTAAAATAAAATTATTGGTAAGCTCCTGCATTTCAGCTTCTGCATCCTTGGCGGCATCTTCGCTCAGCCCCTCTTTTTGCGCTTTTTTTATTTGTTCTATTGCATCACGACGAATATTTCTCACAGCTATTTTTGCCTGCTCCCCTTCACTATTGCTTCTTTTTACCAGTTCCCTTCTTCTTTCTTCAGTCAAAGGTGGTAAAAATAAGCGAACAATATTTCCATCATTTTGAGGATTAATGCCAATGTTTGCAGCAATAATAGCTCTTTCAATTGGCTGAAGCATCTTTTTTTCCCATGGCTGAATCGTTAACGTACGCGCATCCATCGCACTAATGTTGCCCACCTGGCTGATTGGAGTTGGATTGCCATAATAATCCACAGTGATTCCATCGAGCATGGTGGGATTTGCTTTACCGGCGCGAATTTTTATAACTTCTCCTTCAAAGTGTTCCATTGCTTTATTCATTGAAACCGTAGCTGCATCAATTATTCCTGTTGTCTGATCTGTCATTGCTGTAAATTTTAATTCGAAAAGAGTTGTATTGGCATTTAAAAGTGCACAAAATTACGAATTCGGAATGACAAAAAAATAAAAGGAGAAACGATTAATTCTGCTCGATCGGTTCCTCTGCGAGGGTGATTATTTTATGCGTCTTTATAATTGCCTCTTCATGAATATGACCATCGGTGACCAAAAGTTTTCTTGTTGGTTTGTTATAATAAATTATTCCAACTATAAAAATCGCCACTCCTGCCAATGTAAGCATAACGATCGAGGTACCTGCAGAACGTAAAGAATAGGCTAAAGCGATAAATAAAATATTAGTGATCACACAAGTAAAAGCGATCATTTTATGGCTTAGCCCAAGCTCCAGTAAAAAATGATGAATATGATTTCTATCGGGGCAGAAAGGTGAACGCCGGCTTAAAATGCGATGGCTTACTACCCGAAGGGTATCAAAAAGAGGAACTAACAAAATTGCAAAACCAAGAGCCGGAGCGGATTCCAAAGGAATGGCTGAAGAAGGATTGGAAGCAATTGTAATAAATTTGATTACCAGAATCGAATTGATAAGCCCTATTAATAAAGAACCAGTGTCACCCATAAATATTTTGGCAGGGTAAAAATTATAAATTAAAAAAGCAACCAGGCTGCCGGCCAGCGACAAAGCCAAAACTGCATATAAAGGTTCACCCGAAAAATAGAAATACAATCCAAAAATAACAGAAGTAAGTAAGCCGAGGCTGCCGGCTAGGCCATCAACACCATCGATAAGATTGAAAGAATTAGTGATTACAACTATCGTAAACAAGGTGAGTAAAAAACTGACCGTCGGTGCCAGCGTATGAATCCCCATTATTCCAAACAAATCCGTGATTTGAATTCCTCCAAATTTAATAACGATTCCAGCCGCTATCAGCTGTCCAATAAATTTTTTAGAAGCAGTAAGAATTAAAATATCGTCCTTTATTCCCATAAAAAAGATGATCATAATGGCCGCCATGAAGTATTGTAAAACGCCCGCCGAAGCAGGAGGTACGCCAATAAGTGTTGCTATAATAAATCCACCAAAGATTCCAAGTCCGCCTAAAGTAGGGATAACAGCTTTATGAACCTTTCTTTCGCCAGGTTCATCAAACAGCTTTTTGTCTTTAGCCACTTCAATTATTACAGGGATAGCAAAAAAAGTAATCAGGAATGCCAATCCGCTGCTTAAAAAGATATTATCCATGCAATGGTGTTAAAAAATATTAAGCTAAACAAATGTATTCTTTTATCCAAATTTAATATTAAAATGTACAATTTAAATAACGTTGAATAATTACAATTATTTTGTTATGCACATTTCTGTGGCTATTCATCAGGACCCGCCGATACAACTTTATCACTCATTCTTTTCAGCGGATTTTTTCTGTTTTCATCATAAAAATCCTGGTTTTTAAGAATATCCAATGCACCAAATATTGCCGCTGTAAATGATGCGGGATCGGCTTTGTTTTTCCCGGCAATATCGAAAGCTGTTCCATGATCAGGACTGGTTCGTACAACAGGCAACCCGGCTGTATAATTAATTCCTTCCCCAAAAGCCAGTGATTTTAAAGGAATTAGACCCTGATCGTGATACATTGCGAGTACTGCGTCAAAGCGGTTTTGATATCCACGGGCAAAAAAAGCATCTGCCGGATAAGGTCCCATGACGATCATATTATGACGCTTTGCTTCCAGAATTGCCGGCCGGATAATTTCTGTTTCTTCTGCCCCGATCAAACCTTCATCACCTGCATGTGGATTTAATGCAAGCACAGCAATTTTTGGTCTATCTATATTAAAATCTCTTCTTAAAGAAGCGTTCAGAATATCGATTTTGCTTAAAATATTTTCTTTGGTAATGTGCTTTGTAATATCCTTTACAGCTACGTGTTCGGTTACTAACCCAACTCTGAAATCGCCGGCAGCCAGAAGCATCACCACATCTTTTTGCTGAAAAAAATCTTTAAAAAAAGGCGTGTGACCTGTGTAAGGAAAATCGCTGCCGTGAACATTTTTTTTATGGATCGGAAGCGTGACAATTGCATTTATTTGGCCGTCCTTTAATGCTTGTGTGGCGGCTTGCAGGCTTTTAACGGCATATTTGCCTCCGGTTTCATTCAGTTCTCCCGGTGTAATCATAATTTCTTCTTCCCAGCAATTATAAACGTTTACCTGTTTGGGATTTATTTTATTAAAATCCTTAATACTGGTGAAATTAAAATTGATATCCGGAAGATTTTTTCTGTAAAAATTAATGATTTTGTTGCTGCCAAAGACAACCGGTATAAAAAATTCAAAGAGACGGTTATCTGAAAGAGCTTTTATAATTAATTCAGTGCCGATACCATTGATATCGCCGCATGAAAATCCGATGATTGGTCTGCTTTCTGATGGGGTAATAGTACTCAAATTATTTCAGTTTGCATGGACTTGCAAGGTAATAAATTATGGATTGATTCAATAACTTATTGCATATTTTAGTAAAGATTACAACTATTTTTCTTTCACCATTTATTATTTCCTACATAGCTTTCAACGGGCATCCGGTTTGAGATGCTTCTTGCCAATGTCATTTCGTCCGCATATTCGAGTTCACCGCCAAATGCAATACCACGCGCTATTGTAGTGATTTTTACAGGAATGTCTTTTAATTTTTTACTGATATAATAAATGGTTGTATCGCCCTGGATATTTGGGCTTAAAGCAAAAATCAATTCTTGGGTTTTTTCTTCGTTTACTCTTTTTACTAAAGACTCAATTTCTAATTGATCAGGACCGATGCCATCAAGGGGAGAAATAATGCCACCCAAAACGTGATAAAGGCCGTTGTATTGCTGCGTGCTTTCAATCGCAATTACATCCCTGATCGTTTCTACCACACAAATAAGCTCTTGTTTACGACTCCGGTCTGCGCAAATATTGCACAATTCTTTATCGGCAATATTACGGCACCTCGAACAAAAATGAATTTCTTCACGCATTTTTAAAATAACATCACTAAATGTTTTCACATTGCTCACATCTTTTTTCAACAAATGAAGCACCAGGCGCAAAGCAGTTTTTTTACCAATGCCCGGCAATTTTGCAAATTCATTTACTGCGTTTTCTAAAAGAGAAGAGGAAAAAATCATGCGGCAAAATTAAGAATTGACAATTAACTAATAATCCAATTAAAGAGTGAACAATTGCAGCAAACAAAGAAATAATGATAATTTATATTTTCATTAAAGAACAATATCGTACTCATTGTCCCAATCCGCACGAATACTAATTTTTCTCTTAATCGCTGTCACTTTTTCCGGCTGTTTTTTGAGATGATAATCTCCGGGATCCCATTTTCCGTTTTCATTTTCATCGTTTAAAATCCGTAATTCATAGTCACCGGGATTAAACAATTTCACTGTGAAAGTTGGAGACGTGATCTTGAAAGAATCTACCACTTCATTGTTCTGTACAAATTGCAAAACAGGATGCGGAATTTTTTCCAGATTTTTAAAATTTAATTTCAGACTTCCATATTCTGTTGCAGATTTTGTTTTAAAACTGAGGGTGTCAGACTGTTTCAATGCATCTCCCAACGTATCTGTTGCAAAATCTTTATCAATTACCAGTTTATATTTTGTGTCTTCTTTCCAGTTATTTTGCACGGTAATTTGTTTAAATGTAGTATCGATCAAGATTACTGATGATGGAACCGGCTGAAATAAAGTGTCTGTTAATTTTATCTTTGACGAATCAAAGTTCTTTAAAGGAACCGTAAAATTGATCGTAAGGGGCTTCAGTAAATCCTGAATATTCTCTGAAATGGAAGTGGTATATTTTAAAATTTTATCCGGATTTTTTTTATTTGATAAGCCTGAATTGGCTGCAGGCTTTTTATTTTCCTTTTCGGCATAAGCAAATAATTCTACAGGCGTTACATTATTAGAAATATGAATCACACTGTCTGAAAATCCAAAAAGCTGGGAAGGATTATTATACATTTTCTGGCCGCTTTCATCTTTTAATGCAAACAGATGATAATCTCCCGACGCAAGATATCTAAAGTGAAATTTTCCTGCAGAATCCAGCCGTGCTACATATCTTGGCTTCTCTTTATAAACCGCCGAATCATCCAGATTACTATATAAAAGAGCCAAAAGCGTACTATCTACTTTTCCGGTTTCTGCCAAAATTACGTTGCCGCTAAAAGTTAAGGAATCAATATAAGAGCCGGTAGAAAAAACGTATGTAAAATCCTGGATCGGATTATTTTCATTAATGTCCTGGATAGAATTTCCCAATTGAAAACTATAGGTAGTATTTGGTTGCAACGTATCCCGAATTTTAATGGTAACCGTTTTTAATTTTGCGTTGATATTCGGAATAATTTTCGGAGTTGGCGCTACCAGTAAATTCTTCTGTAAGTCTTGCAGATGCACATATTCATCAAAAGTAAGCACAACTTTATTTCCTTGAAAATGAGTCGTTTTATTGGGTGGATTTGCATTTAATAAAACCGGTGGAATTGTATCTCTCGGTCCACCAGTCGGCATTCCTATCTGGGCGCATCCGCTTGCGAAAACAGAAAGAAAATAACAAAAACCGGCAATCAATAAAATAATTATGCAGTTATAAATTTTCATGAGAAAAGCAAACTTAATTTCTTTCGCCGGATATTGATTTTTCTTCTTCCTAAATAAACTTTAAATCTCCTGCTCTTCTTCAATGATATCATGAAGCTGAATCGCTAACTTATTTTCTTTTACAAAATTGCACCAGGTGCAATCTTCTTTTCCACAGCCGGTATAAAAATCACGTGCCTGAATGCGGTTCCAAACATCGGTTAATTGTTGCTTTACTGTTTCAATATCCGAAGGTTCAATAAATATTTTTCTTTTCTGAAAACCCTTCGACTTGTGCGGTTCTACAAAATCAAATTCTGCGCTCACTACTTTCCAATCTTTATCATCAATATTATCGATAAGTATTTTGTAGAACACTGCCTGGCGCCAATAATCACCGCCATTCGGATAATCCGCGTTTGGTGCTAGAAGTTTTTTCTTTGTGTATTCACTATTTACATCACCGGTTTTGTAATCTACTACATTTACCTCTTTTCCATTAAATTCCATTTTATCAATTTTTCCTTTGATCGGAATTCCATTGACTACATTTTTTATATTACGTTCTACCGCTACTATTTTATTACAGCTACCAATATATTGATCATAATAATCACTCAAAACAATTTCGCCCTGCTCCATTCTTCTGTCAAAAGCCTGCCGGGTAAAGTTTTCACGATGGCGCTTTAAATAGGATTTAAAATAATCAAGCATTTTTTCTTTGGATGGAAACTCCTGCTTTTCACTTTTTTGCATGTCTTCAAAAAGCTTTTGCAACGCAAAATGCACGGCACTTCCAAATTCCAAAGTTTCCGATTTTCCCGAGGGAATTCTAATCAGGTTTTTATAATAAAAAGCAAGCGGGCAATCCAGGTAATTATTTAATGAGGTAACATTCATCACATATTTTTCGAGCATAGAATTGATAAAATCTTCTTCACTTTTTTCTATCTGCGGCGCCTGCGGCAGGAAATTTAAAATCTCAAAATCCATTAGTTCTTCCTGGGAAAGATTGACCGTCTGGATGTCTAATTTATTGGCATCAACGATCTCCGCCACAAACATCGAATGTTCCGCATCTTTTCCATCCGGTTTTATTTTTATAAAAGATATTCCGAGATTTTTCTCAGCCCTTGTCAGCGCTACATAAAACAAACGTCGAAGTTCTTCATCCTTATTTGCGGATGGAAGAGAAGAAAATAAAGTGTCAGGAAATTTGTATGCGTTATTCGGTTCTCTTTTCTTTTCCCAAAGATGGGCATTCATTCCTGTAATAAAAACATATTCAAATTCCAGCCCTTTTGACCCATGAGCAGTTAGCAAATTAACGCCGGCACTGTTACCCGAAAACTGAATTAAAGGGATAGCCAGCTTTTCTTTTTTCATCAGGTCAATCACATCAATTAATCCCTGCAAATCAAGCGATGGATTTCTTGCAGTAGCTTCTTTTATAAAATCAAATAAAGCCGTAAGAATCTGTAGCAGCCTGATTTTTTCTTCGCTCTGCATGATGTAAGAAAGAATACCAGCTTCAGAAATTATTTTTTCAAACAGACATTGAAGCGTTTCGTTCGAAACATCAGTGATCAACTGTTCCATCATCTTACTGAATTTTTGAAGGCGCGAATCAATGCCACGATCGAACAGATCTTTGGCAACAGCATTTGCTTTTTCATGCAACAATTGCCTTATAGAAGTTTTGTTGCCGCGGAAATTTTTTTCGTTTACTTCTACCGTCAGTTTCGCAATTTCAATGGCTGGAATTTTATAAAAATCAAAATGTAAAATTTCAAAAAGAATTTCGTCTCCTCCAAAAGGAATATCATGTTCCGCAGCAAGATATTGCAGGATCAGAATTATTTTTTTTGCAAAAGGATCGTCCAGAATGTTTATATTTTTTTTGGAATAAACAGGAATATTTTTCAACCGAAAATATTTCATCAGCTGCTCGCCATAATTATTTTCTTTATAAATAACAGCGATCTTCCCCGGCTCTATTCCTTCCTGAATAAGGCGTTCAACCTTGTTTGTAATGTCAGCCATCTCATCTTTGACCGTATTATATTGAACAATAGCTGGCAGGTTAATCAATTTTTTCAATTCTTCTTTTGAACAAATCAATTCTTTACTTAAGCCTGAGAATTTATGAATCAGCCGTTCCTCGTTTTTATCAATCAGTGATTTTGAAATATCCAGAATTGGTTTTGTAGAACGATAATTATCACAAAGAACAATTTTTAAAAGATTCGTATAACTGTTTGCAAAAGTTTCCATGTTTTCAATGTTTGCTCCCTGAAAACGGAAAATACTTTGATCATCATCGCCTACCACAAAAATATTTGGCTGGTCCCAAAAGCTGATTAGCAATTTTACAATTTCATTCTGTGTCCCGCTGGTATCCTGGTATTCGTCGACAAGAATATATTGAAACTTCTCCTGGTAATTTGCCAATACATTTTTATTTTCTTTAAAAACATTAATCACCCAGTTAATCATATCATCAAAATCATACAACGCGTGCTGCTTCATCAATTCCTGGAAATGATTAAATTCATTTACCGCCGCACATAATTTTTTCATACGCTCAACTTCTTCAAAATACGCCGGTTTATAATCGCCAATTTTTACACCTGATTTTGTTGATCCTTTCTTGTATTTATAGTCTTCATTGTCCTTTATTTTTTCCAGGTATTGGTCGATACAACCAACAATATAATCCGGAGTCCAACCTTCTCTTTTCATTGTCGAAAATAAATGCTGAAGATTATTTATTTCGTAGTACACATCGCCGCGGTATCTTTTTAGAAGATTATTTTTTGGCAATTGATCAATCAATGTTTTATAAAGTTGAATCTTTTCAAGGTCAGAAACCGGATTCAATACAGACTTCTCGAACAATGATAAATTTTGCTGGATCACTTCGTTGCAAAATCCGTGAAACGTATAAATATTTACTTTGTAAGAATCAGGGCCGATAAATTGCAACAATCTTTTGCGCATAGCAATTGCTCCGGCATCCGTATAAGTAAGACACAAAATATTTTGCGGAAGCGCATCCGTTTCCAACAAAATTTTTCCAATTCGTGCCGCCAGGATTTGCGTTTTGCCGGTTCCCGGACCTGCAATTACCATCACCGGGCCTTCAATTGTGTCTACCGCCTGTCGCTGCTTTGCATTTAATTTTTGGTATTCGTCGTGGTATTTTTTTGATAAAACTTCTCTATAAGTTGACATACAACGAAGATAGATGAATTGCGAGGATTTTTTACCACCATTTACCCACATTTACGTCATCAGGAAAGAAGGAAAACAAGCGATTTTAAGAGAATAAGAATCTCAAATATTTGTTCATTTACTGGTTATAAATCAGGGAAATAAAATTGTCATTATTTGTTTGCTTACTATGGCAATTACTTTCACCCTTAATCGCAATTTTTAATATCATCATTTCCAGGCTGTGAATACGATGGCGGATCACTTGCGGGAAACGTTTCCTCAAGTTCCTCGTCTATTTTTTTCTCCACTTTTTGTTTTTTTTCAGTCGGTTTATTTTTTTCATCTTTTTCCTCCGAATGTTCTTTTTGTTCTTTTTCCATTGGTTTGTTTTGAATTTGATCAATTAGATTCTACTGGAGTCAAATCAAAAACAATGCCTTCATTTCCCTGAACGCTGATCTATTCTGCAATACCTTTTATGAAAACAATTCCGGCCCTTTCATATTTCTAAAAGAGATCTTTCCTAAATGTTTGTATGCTTTTTCAGTAACTTCTCTTCCACGGGAAGTGCGCATGATAAAACCTTCCTGGATTAAAAAAGGTTCGTAAACTTCTTCTAAAGTTCCGGTTTCTTCACCGACCGCTGTTGCAATTGTAGTTATACCAACAGGGCCGCCTTTAAACTTATCAATGATGGCAATTAAAATTCTGTTATCCATTTCATCCAAACCATATTCGTCTACATTCAACGCTTTCAAAGCATGTTTGGTAATTTTTAAATCTATTACTCCATTTGAAAGCACCTGGGCAAAATCGCGCACTCTTCTTAATAATCCATTCGCTATTCTTGGTGTTCCGCGGCTTCTTCCTGCAATTTCCGTTGCTGCGTCAGAAGTAATCTTTGTATTTAAAATAGCTGAAGAACGTAAAATAATTTTTTGCAAAGTAGCGGAATCATAATATTCTAATCTCGATTTGATACCAAATCTTGAAAGTAGCGGAGCTGTCAATAATCCACTTCTTGTAGTAGCGCCGATAAGGGTAAAAGGGTTTAAATTAATTTGAACACTTCTGGCATTCGGGCCGGTATCAATCATGATATCGATACGGTAATCTTCCATGGCCGCGTATAAATATTCTTCTACCACATTACTTAATCTGTGAATCTCATCAATAAATAAAACATCATTTGCTTCCAGATTTGTAAGCAAACCAGCAAGATCGCCCGGTTTTTCAATTACAGGGCCGCTGGTTTCTTTAATATTCACACCCAGTTCATTAGCGACGATCCTACTCAAAGTTGTTTTTCCGAGTCCCGGAGGTCCATGAAATAAAATATGATCCAGCGCTTCGCCACGTTGTTTCGCCGCCTTTATAAATATGCGCAAATTCTCGATAATTTGAGCCTGCCCGCTAAATTCTTCGATAATTGCGGGCCGGATATTATTTTCAAATTCCTTTTCAGCAGGAGATAAGTTTTGTTTTTCTTTGTTTAGATTTTGGTTTTGCATTCAGAATTTTTTCTACCTTGTAAAACTAAAGTTTTTAAAGTTAAAATGTTTAAAGCCGGTTGGAAAAAATACCTGGACGCCTTTCAAACGATGCTTTTCACCACTAATCAATACATATATAAGAATCGTGCTTTTAGCGCTTAGATTTGTATGATGCAAAAAATAACGGTACGATATTGGATTTGTCAGATTTTAGGCTGGGGTGGCTGGACCTTATTAAATCTTTCTTTCTTTTATTTTTTTCTACAAGACGTTTATTGGAACTCCGGCGAAAGAAAAGACTTTTTATTGGCCATTCTTTTCATCCAGTTTTTTTGGTATATCCTTTCAACACATTTGTTACGGTTTTTTCTGAAAAAAATTGGCTGGATAAAATTTCCCACAGAAAAGGTTATTGTATTATTTATTATAAGCGTTCTTCTTACAGGCCTGTTGGCATATTATGGTTCAAAAGCAACTGCTGTTGTCACCGGAAATTCTTTAGTACAATATGAAAAGAACGAAAACCTGAAACACGCAATCTCAAAAGAAAAAGCGCTTGGACTTAGCGGCACCTCTTATTACCTGGCAACAGAAAATAATCCTAAAGATTCATCGAATTACCGGGCAGCTCAAAACATAAAAAAGAACACGGGATGGTATAGGAATAAATCCGGAACGTGGCAATATGAAGAGCAAGAAAAAGGACGTTTTTGGTGGGATATTATTTTTACTTTTATTTTAATCGCCCTCTGGTTATTGATTTACATGATATGGCATTACCTGGAAAGGAACCAGAGAGATGAGGTCGACCGGCTAAATCTTGAAAAGACAGTAAAAGAGCTCGAATTAAAAACGATAAAATCACATATCAATCCACATTTTATTTTTAATTCCTTAAACAGCATTCGGGCATTAGTAGATGAAAACCCTAAACGCGCCAGAACTGCTATAACAGAACTTTCCAACATTCTGCGAAGCAGTCTGCAGGTAGAAAAAATGGAAACAGTTCCGTTGCAAAAAGAGCTGGATATTGTAAAGGATTACCTGGCTTTGGAGCAAATGCGGTTTGAAGAAAGATTGAAGGTACAATTTGATATTGACGAAGATACACTTTGCCAGCAAGTGCCGCCGATGATGCTGCAAACGCTGGTTGAAAATGCTATCAAACATGGAATCAGTAAAAGAATCAATGGCGGAACGATCCAAATAATTTCGAGGTTCAGCGATAAAAATTTTGAATTGATTGTTCAAAATTCAGGCAATCTTGAAAAGAAATGCAATGAAGGGTTTGGATTTAAAAGCACCCGCGACCGTTTGAAATTTTTATGCAACGGCAACGCGTATTTTAAAGTAGAAGAAATTGAAGGAACAAAGGTTCAATCAAAGATTGTAATGCCGGTTGAATATTAATTTTAACAACTGACTACTAATTAAAGTATTCAGCAATTGAAATAAGTTTTCAAGCATCAACTTCTCTTTCAATTTTAATAATAAAATAGATATAAAACATGTTAAAAGTTATTTTGATAGATGACGAACGACTGGCAAGAAGTGAGCTCAAAAGATTGTTGCAGGAATTTCCGGATGTAGAGATTATAGGCGAAGCAGCGAATGCCGAAGAAGCGATCGAGAAAATCGAATCATTAAACCCGGATCTTCTTTTTCTGGATATTCAAATGCCGGGAAAAACCGGTTTCGACCTGTTGACAGAATTGGATAAAGCGCCACATGTTATTTTTGTAACTGCTTACGACGAATATGCGTTAAAAGCATTTGATGTAAATGCATTGGATTACCTGATGAAACCGGTAGAGCCAAAAAGGCTTGCTGACGCGCTTTTGAAGGTAAAACAAAAAGATGAAGAAGAATTGCTTTCTTATAACAATCGCGGGTTGCTGGGAGAACATGACCAGGTTTTCGTAAAAGACGGCGAACGCTGCTGGTTTGTAAAATTGTCTGACGTGCGCCTTTTTGAAAGTGTGGGAAATTATGCGAAGGTTTTCTTTGGCAACAACAAACCATTGATTTTAAAATCACTGAATGCGTTAGAAGAAAGATTGGATGAAAAAGTTTTTTTCAGGGCAAACAGAAAACACATCATCAATCTGAGAATGATTGAAAAGATAGAACCTTATTTTAATGGCGGTCTTTTATTAGATTTAATTGGCGGCGAAAAAATAGAAGTAAGCCGCAGGCAGGCAGTGAAGTTTAAAGAAATGATGAGTTTATAAATGATAACCGGTTTCTATACGACCTTCTCCGGTACAGAATGAACTGCAGAAGCTATTTCCATGATCAATGATTCATCTTTTTCTATCGCGTTGCCAACAACAATTATATCAGCGCCGGCTTTACAATTTAAATAAGCTTTTTCAGCATCCCTGATCCCTCCACCAATAATTAAAGGAACTTCGATTGCTTTCGCTACTAATTCAATCATACTTTCTGTTATCGGGGTTTTGGCGCCACTTCCGGCGTCCATATAAATTAATTTCATCCCAAGCATTTCACCTGCCATTGCGGTACACATCGCTATTTCATTTTTATCAGCAGGCAACGGAGCGGCATTGGAAATATAAGAAACAGTTGTAGGAGCGCCGCCATCAATTACCATATAACCGGTGCTGATAATTTCCAATCCTGTTTTTTTTATTGCCGGAGCGCTTACTACGTGCTGCCCGATTAATAACTCAGGATTTCGTCCGCTGATCAAAGAAAGATAAAGTAAACCATCAGCATATTTTGAAACCTGCGTTGAACTGCCAGGGAAAAGTAAAATTGGAATGGAGCAATTTCTTTTAATAAATTGGACACATTCATCTAAATAATTTGAAATAACCAAACTGCCGCCAACTAAAAAATAATCAACTTTTGCATTCACAGAAAGGCGAATCAGCTGATCCATTCGTTCGTCATCCACTTTATCCGGGTCTATCAAAACAGCAAAAGACTTTTTACCGTTTTGTTTTCTTTGGTGCAAGGATGGGTATATTTCTTTTAACTTCATTTACGAATGGTTATATGCAAAAATGTATTTTTTTTATTTCAAATAAAAATTAATGGTACAAATTACGAATTTATTGGAATCAAGTTCAATCTTAAAAATTGAAATTAAATGAGAAAGGCCGGCTGTTTTACAGACTGATTAATTTATTAGAACCAATGTCTGATAAAGAAATTTATTGTCGTATTTTGTATTTTTATCCAATGGTAAATGTTTTAAACGAAATAAACTTTAAAACGGCACGCAGCGGTGGAAAAGGCGGCCAGAACGTGAACAAAGTTGAGACTATGGTGGAAGGCTCGTTCCACGTCGCCTCGTCACAAATTTTGACTGATAAACAAAAAGAAATTATCCTTGAAAAACTCGCAAAAAAAATTTCCAATGATGGCTTTTTATTGGTAAAAAGCCAAAGCGAAAGGACACAATTAGGAAATAAAGAAGAAGTGATTGTGAAGCTTCATCTGCTACTTGCCAATGCCTTGATAAAAAGGAAAAAACGCAAACCAACAAAACCTACCAAAGCTTCAAAAGCAAAAAGAATAAAAGTGAAAAAGGAAAAAGGAATCATTAAAATGGGAAGAAAAAAAGTAACCGGTTTTTTGGATTAAAATAAAGATCGTTAGTAAACCAACAAATAATAAGTAATTCTATTTCCGTTTTATAAATTTGCTCTTTTTTAAACCCGATCTTATTTGAGCAGCATCAAAAAATTAGCAGGACAAACAATGTGGTATGGCGTTAGCTCCATTGCTGCCCGGTTCTTAATTTACCTGCTTACTCCCTATCTTACTTCAAAGTTATCGGTAGCAAAATACGGGGATATGAGCCTGATGTATGCGGCAATTCCGTTTTTGAACATAATTTTCACTTATGGAATTGAAACAGCTTATTTCCGTTTTGCAACAAAAGCAGAATACAAAAAAGATATTTACAACACAGCAATGATTTCCCTGTTGGGCAGCACTTTTTTCCTTACGACTCTTTTAATTATTTCAAGATCATCAATCGCCCATCTTTTACGGATTGATAATAATCCGGAATTTATTACTTATGCGGCACTGATTATCGCTTTTGACACTTTATCTACGTTGCCTTTTGCTAAATTACGTTTGGATCAAAGACCCAGGAAGTATGCGCTGGTGCGGATTTCAAGTATTGTGTTACAGATCATTGCCATCTATTTTTTATTATCAGTTTGTCCGCGCCTCGGAAAACAAAATCCAAATGGATTTTTTGGCACATTTTATAAGCCGGAATATGGCGTTGGTTATTATATGATCGCCAATTTATTAGCGTCGTTTTTTGCATTTGTTTTTTTATACAAGGAATTCTTTTCTTTTAAATTTAAATTCAATCAAAGAGTCTGGACAGCAATGATGATTTATTCTTTGCCATTGATCATTGCTGGTTTCGGCGGCATGATAAACGAAACTTTTGACAGAATTATGTTGTCGTGGCTAGCGCCGGTTGCAAATATAACTTCCGCCAAAGATCAGGTGGGGATCTATTCCGCTTGTTATAAACTATCTATTCTGATTACTTTATTTGTCCAGGCGTTCCGGATGGGTGCCGAACCATTTTTCTTTAAACAGGCAGAAGGTCAAAATCCACAAAAGGTATATGCGAGGGTAATGAAATTTTTTGTAATTACTATAACCGTTATGTTCCTGGTCGTGTCATTATATCTGGATATCTGGAAATACTTTTTAAGTACCGACCCTGTAAAATTAAAAATTTACTGGACCGGGTTGAAAGTGGTTCCTATCCTGCTTTTGGCAAATATGTTTTTAGGTATTTATTATAATCTTTCCATTTGGTATAAACTTACTCATAAGACAATAGCAGGCGCCTATATTACATTGATCGGAGCCGGAATTACCCTGCTGATCAACTTCATTTTTATTCCTTATTTTGGTTATATGGCTTGTGCCTGGGCTACTTTTTTATGTTATTTGAGCATGATGGTTATTTCATTTATATGGGGACAAAAAGATTATAGAATTCCTTATCCATGGAAAAAATTAGTCGCTTATATCGTAATTGTTGTCGTATTATTTTGGATTCATGCAGCTTTCGTTCATTTTTTTACAGGGATCATCAGTAGTTTAATCTCTGCTACCGTTCTTCTTATTTTGTATATCTGGTTTATATTAAATATAGAATGGAAAGAGTTTCAAAGAATGCCGGTGGTTGGAAAATATTTTAAAGAAAGGAATATTCTGCCGGCGGGAAAGTAAGTAACAGTAAAACAAGAAATTATTAAATTTTTTTATTGACGTACGAAAAACTGTTCAAAATCTCAAAGGGTCTTTTCTCATTCGATCAATAGTGAGATGACTATACCAGCCGATTTCATTTCGTAAAGCAAAAAGAAAACGCTTTTGATTAAAATAAAACATAAAACATGTAAAATTATCTTTTATCATCGTTGTCTTTTTCACCGTATCATCTTACCTTTGCCGCCAAATTGAAATAAGCACTTTTAATAAAAAATTTTATGGCAAATACCGGAAAAATAAAACAAATAATCGGAGCGGTTGTAGACGTGCACTTTGGGGCGGGCCAGCTTCCTGAAATATTTAATGCATTGGAACTAACAAAAGATGATGGATCTAAGCTGGTTTTGGAAGTTCAGCAGCATTTGGGTGAAGATAGTGTGCGGTGCATTGCAATGGATGGAACTGAAGGATTAAGGCGCGGAATGGAGGTTATTGACACTGGTTCCCCGATATTGATGCCAACCGGCGATGCGATTAAAGGGCGCCTTTTTAATGTAACAGGCGATGCAATTGATGGTTTACCACAGGTGAGCAAAAAGAATGGACGGCCGATCCACAGTAAGCCTCCATTATTTGAAAATCTAAGTACTGCTACCGAAATTTTATATACCGGAATTAAAGTGATTGACCTTATTGAGCCCTATGCAAAAGGTGGAAAGATTGGTTTGTTTGGGGGAGCCGGTGTAGGAAAAACCGTACTAATCCAGGAACTGATTAATAATATCGCAAAAGCTTACAGCGGTTTATCCGTGTTTGCCGGCGTAGGCGAGAGAACCCGTGAGGGAAATGATTTGATGCGTGAAATGATTGAAGCAGGTATCATGAAATATGGTGACAAATTTATTCATAGTATGGAAGAAGGCGGCTGGGACCTGGATGCAGTGAATATGGAAGAATTAAAAGATTCCAAGGCCACCTTTGTGTTTGGTCAAATGAATGAGCCGCCGGGAGCAAGAGCTCGCGTGGCTTTGAGCGGATTGACTGTTGCTGAATATTTCCGTGATGGAGAAGGCAATGGAAGAGGAAAAGATATTTTGTTTTTCGTAGATAACATTTTCCGTTTTACACAAGCTGGCTCTGAAGTTTCGGCGTTGCTCGGACGTATGCCTTCAGCAGTAGGCTATCAGCCAACACTTGCCACAGAAATGGGATTGATGCAGGAAAGAATTACTTCTACAAGAAATGGTTCTATCACTTCCGTTCAGGCTGTTTATGTACCAGCGGATGATTTGACTGATCCTGCGCCAGCTACCACTTTTGCGCACCTGGACGCTACGACTGTATTGAGCAGAAAGATCGCTGACCTTGGAATTTATCCAGCAGTAGATCCGTTGGATTCTACTTCAAGAATTTTGTCTCCGGCAATTGTTGGTGATGAACATTATGATTGCGCCAACAGGGTAAAATTAACTTTACAGCGTTATAAAGAATTGCAGGATATTATCGCCATTCTTGGTTTGGATGAATTAAGCGATGAAGATAAACTGACAGTAAGTCGTGCACGGCGCGTTCAACGTTTCCTTTCTCAGCCTTTCCATGTAGCTGAACAGTTTACCGGTTTAAAGGGCGTGTTGGTTTCTATTGAAGATACGATCCGTGGTTTTAATGCTATTATGGACGGCGAAGTAGATGAATATCCTGAAGCGGCATTTAACCTGGTTGGAAACCTGGATGATGCTATTGCAAAAGGTAAAAAAATGATGGAAGCAGCAAATTCTTAATTAGCCGATTTGCTGATTAGCTAACTGGCAATTGAGGCTTTAGATTAGCATATCAGCACATTCGCACATTAGCAGATTAGGTATATGAATTTAGAAATATTAACACCGGATAAGAAGATCTTTAGCGGAGAAGTATATGGAGTGCAGCTTCCGGGAATCGGTGGTATGTTTGAAGTATTGGATAAACATGCGCCGATCGTCAGCGCTCTGAAAGCCGGTAATTTAAAGATATTGAAAGAAAAAAATTCTTTTTACCAATATAAAATTCAAGGTGGCTTTGTGGAAGTGATCAATAATAAAACAACAGTTTTGGTTGAAGGAGCACAAGAGAGCTAATTTACGCGAATTTGTTCGTTTACTAATACGGTAACTGGATACAGGTTCTCCTTATTTTTTCACTGAAATTTACGCTGTTTCATATATTCCTTTCTGTATTATAGCTCATTCAGCATTTCTTATAATATAATAAACACAAGTAGTGACATAATCTCTTAACACAGGGATTTTTGCAATTATCCGGTTCTGCTTTTTTGCTTTCAGATTAAATTTCCATTCGTAAATCGGATTAAAAAGATAGTCGATTTTACTTGCTATTTTATACCCGGTTTCTTTCACTATTTTCTCAAATCTCTCTATAGAAATCCCGGTTTCTTTTATTTCTAATAACAGATTAATATTGGAATCACCTTCTCCAAATAATTTTAAAAGTCCTTTGTATACTGAAGCAGGAAGCAAATGAAAATAAGGAACCTTTGATAATTTTTTTTCACACAATTGCTGGTGACCGCCAAAAGGCATCTGCCACGGTGGAAATCCAAAAAATATAATGCCTGAAGGAGTAAGAAAATCTTTTAATCTTGCCAATAATTTTGATTGGTCATGAATATGTTCGATAACATCTTTCAAGATAATAATATCAAATTTGCCACCAAGGCTTTCAACGTTTGTATCATAAATATCTTTTATGACAAAAGAAAGCTTCCCTTTTTGAATATCAGCCGCAAGCCAATTTTCGCCATTCTTTATTCTTGTTTCATCAAATTCTACACCAACGCCAACGCAGCCTTTGTCAATAAAAGCTTTTATAACTCCGCCTTCGCCACAGCCGATTTCCAAAACCCGCATTCCTTCATGGATAGAATAATTTGATTCGATAAAAGGAATAATATATTTTTCGGCATTTAATTGTTGTATATCAAAATATCTTTTTCTATCTGCATGAAATTCAAACATGTGCGTATTTTCAGGAAATTATTTTTGAAATAAAGGGCGAAATTATTATAAAAGATTCGACAAACTTGGGCAAGTTTCTGAACGGATAACAGTAAACGAATAAATTAATTAATTTTCGATTTTCATTCTTATAAAAAAGTCCTCTTATTTTTCAATAAGAAGACTCTTTTTTATAAAAATTGAAACCAAATACTTATCGTTTCTTTTTATTTTGTTTACGGGTACCAAAAATATTTCCGGCTTTAAATCCATTTCCTTCCGGACTTCCTAAGCGGGTCATTGCACAACGGAAACCTACGGTACTGCTTGACTGATCCTGAGACATAAAACGACGCGCCCCGGGAGATAACCAGTATGGCATATCATCCCAGCTTCCACCTTTAATAACACGCGATTTATCACTCACTAAAGTAGTAATTCCATAACCATAAGTTACATTTGAAATAGAGTCTCCATCCAGGTAATTGATTACATCGCCTTTTTGATAATTGAATCTTTTAGCAGCAATTGAATCAGGAACTACTTCTTTCTTTAATCTACCCATGGTATCTCTAACGTATTCGCCTGACTCGTCTTTAACGAATCTTTCAAATTTATTACCACGGAACGGATTTACATCATCTTCATCCAATGGAGTCATCGGGCGATAAACATCGGCAACCCACTCGCTCACATTTCCACTCATGTTATACAAACCATATCCATTTGGATAATATGACTTTATTGGTCCCGGAATGGCCGCACGGTCATTCAAACCACCGGCAACACCCATCACGTCACCACTTCCTCTTTTAAAATTCGCTAAAAATTCTCCCTGCCAGCTGCCTCTGCGATTATCCCTAAGTCCATTTACATTATTGTTCCACGAATAAACCTGTTGATTTGATAAAACCTCTTCTCCATGACCTTTTTCTTTTTTACGCGGTTTAGGGTTTTGAGCAATAACACCATAAGCCGCATATTCCCATTCGGCTTCTGTTGGCAGACGATAACCAGGCAATAAAATTCCATCTTCTAAAGTCACCACTTTTCTCGGTCTGCCACTTACATCTTTTAAAGCGTCTTTTTTAGGAGCGGTTTTGTTGTTGATCAAATCAGGATTCATTATGTAAGTATCTGTATTAAAAGTTGCATCAGCGCCACCGCCTTTCATTGCAGCCACGGGTGCTCTTTTATTCAAATAACCTTTATCAATTAACAACTTTTCATTAACCCTGTCTGTTCTCCAGATACAAAAATCATGTGCCTGTTCCCAGGTAACTCCAACAACCGGATAATAATTATAAGCGGGATAGCGGAAATAATATTGCACGTAAGGTTCGTTATAGGCGAGTTCGCTTCTCCAAACGAGCGTATCAGGAAGCGCCAGAGCCATAATAGTGGTATCGGCATCAAATGTATTTGAAAGCCAGTATAAATATTCCCGGTAATGAACGTTCGCTACTTCTGTTTCGTCAATGTAAAATGAATTCACACTCACCCTGCGAGGCACGTTATTCCAATCGCCCATTACATCTTCTTCTTTAGACCCCATTACAAATGTACCGCCCTGAATAAATACAAGGCCAGGGCCGGTTTTTTGTTCGTTGGCTTTTAATACATGGAAGTTGCCATAATTTTTATCGTCGTAATTCCATCCGGTAACGGAAGATTGTTGTTTCTTTTTACCAAAAATGCTTCCGTTTTTACAAGCGGGAAGAACTATTAACGAGGCCAGCGCAATCAGGGTAAGTTTACGGGCGGAGAATGTTTTTAACATGTACGGTCGTTTTCAGATTAAATAACGAAAGGTTTTCTGTCTTATTGTGAAAGCCATTACTTTCTTATGCGAATATAAATACTTTATTTTGTTATTGCTTTATCAATAAACCCAAAATTAACGACAGAAAGTAATTTTGCAATGTGTTCACAAATGCCGTTGTTTCTTTATCTATTCATTGCATTCCAAATGAAGCTGGGAAGAATTCCATTTTTTATTCTGATAAATACAATAATAAATTATGTTATCCGTTCAATGCAGAGGCAGATTTAAGTAGAAACTCCGTAATATTTTACAAACGGTTGCCTTTTCGGCACTACAGGCAGATGAAAATTAATTGGATGTTTAGAAAAAAAAATTATTTTTACAGTCTTCAACCCCATGTTTATAAAGAGAAATCTACCTAATCAGAACATAAAATACACATGAAAAAAGTCATTTTAAAGTTGACGGCATTGGCAATGCTGATAGGAACAACAATATCTGCAAACGCACAAGATGCAAATCGAATAAATGTGGTTACTACCGCCGTTCCGTTTTTACGGATTTCTCCCGATGCCCGCTCCGGTGGCATGGGTGATGTAGGTATTGCTACCATTCCTGACGCAAGTTCCATTTTCTGGAACCTTTCCAAAATCCCTTTTGCACAAAGTAAATCCGCTATTGCATTAACTTATACTCCTTGGCTGAAAGGGCTGGACTTAAACGACGTGTATTTGGTTTCAGCTGCCGGATACGACCAATTGGACGACATACAGGCGATCTCAGCTTCAGTAAGATATTTTAGTTTGGGAAATATCCAGTTTACCGATAATCTCGGTAATGATCTTCAAACTTATCGTCCACGTGAATTTGCTATTGATGCCGGTTATTCAAGAAAACTTTCAGAAAGTTTGGGATTGGGAATTTCTTTGAGATATATAAATTCCAATCTTGCCAGCGGCCAATCTGCAAGCGGCTCGACTTATAAAACAGGAACTTCAGTGGCCGGCGATCTGTCCCTGTTTAATGATGGCTCTGAAGGTGGTACTGTTTCTGGTTTAAACTGGGGAATTGCCATTTCTAATTTAGGATCTAAAATCTCTTATACAAATGATGCTTCAGAAAGAGATTTTATTCCTGCAAATTTAGGCCTGGGAGCAGCGTATGTAGATGTAATTGACGAAACCAGTAAAGTAACGTTCGGTTTGGATATTAATAAATTATTGGTTCCTACACCACCGTTACTCGGCGATTCTGCAGGACTGGTAGCCTATCATGAGAAAGGAGTGGTAAGTAGTTGGTTTAGCTCATTTGGTGACGCACCCGGCGGTTTTAGCGAAGAGCTAAAGGAATTCCAGATTTCTGTAGGTGGAGAATATACTTATAATGACCAGTTCTCTTTAAGGGCAGGATATTTTTACGAAAATCCTCAAAAGGGTGACAGGCAATATTTCACCGTTGGTGCCGGTTTAAATTATAACCTTTTTGGATTGAATTTTTCTTATTTAATCCCTTCAGGGAATGGTGTAAACCGTAATCCCTTGTCAAATACTTTGCGTTTCAGCATTCTTTTTAATTTGGATAAATCTACTGCAGTTGGCGGTGGAGGCAATGATTAAAAAATAATATTGAATATAAGTAAACGCCCCTACTTTTGGGGCGTTTGTTTTTGTATAAGGTATTATAAACACATCAACAGTAAACCAACAAATAAAGCTAAATTCGAATTCAGTATTAAACGAACTAATAATAAACCAATGGAACTTTTAAAAAACAGTTTACCGTTTAGAACCGGCTTTGGCATTGATTTTCATCAATTAGTCGCAGGAAGAGAACTCTGGATCGGCGGAGTAAAGCTGGAACATACAAAAGGTGCTCTTGGGCATAGCGATGCCGATGTTTTGCTTCACGCCATCTGCGATGCTATGCTTGGCGCTCTCTCTCTCGGTGACATTGGTTTTCATTTCCCCGATACTGATGAAAGTTACAGAAATATTGACAGCAAAATCCTCTTGCAAAAAACCATTCAACTGGTTATGGAAGCAGAATATGCTGTCGGAAATATTGATTGCACTGTTTGCCTCGAATTGCCGAAAATAAAACCGTACATTTCTCAAATGCAGAAAGTAATTTCAGAAATACTGATGATTGATGACACGCAGGTCTCCATAAAAGCGACCACCTCTGAAAAAATGGGCTTTATTGGCCGCGAAGAAGGAATTGCAGCTTATGCTACGGTCTTGCTGATGCGAATCGAATAAACTCTTTCGAAAGTAGCGATCCCCTGATCGTCATTTAATATTGAATGCGAAGCTCCTTGTGTAAACGGAAAATCAATTAAGAGATCAGCGCCGGAAATTTTAAATAAATCTTCCGCTCATTTATTTTTTCATCTACTCTCTTCATTGCTATCTTTGTAGTCATGCATGATGTGGAAATTAAAATTGTAAATACTTCAGAGAATCAAATTCCCGAGTATGCTACCAGCGGGTCTTCGGGGCTGGATCTAAGGGCTAATTTATTGGAACCGCTTATTCTAAAACCAATGGAAAGAAAGATGATCCCGACAGGATTATTTCTTGAAATTCCTGAAGGTTATGAAGTACAGGTAAGGCCACGAAGCGGGTTGGCATTAAAACATGGAATTACTTGTTTAAATTCACCGGGGACCGTGGACAGTGATTACCGTGGAGAAATAAAAATAATTCTCATTAATTTATCCGGGGAAGAACATACCATCAGCAATGGTGACAGGATCGCTCAAATGGTTTTATGTAAAGTGGAGAAAGCATTGCTGCAGCCGGTGATAAAATTAGAAGCATCTGCCAGGGGCGAGGGCGGTTTTGGGCATACCGGACATAGTTAGTTTATAAATTTTTAGAATGAAGTACTTTACAATTTTTACCTTAATTATTATTTCGTATCTCCTTTCGGGTTGCCATTCGACAAAAAAACTGCAAACGGCCGTAAACAAAAAAGATACGGCGATTGTTAATTTTCCGGTTGAAACAAATGATAGTCTTTTAAATAAAATATCGGCAGAAGAAGTTTTAAATAAATTAAATACAAATAAAATTGATTTTCAAACATTTTCTGCAAAAGCAAAAATCGAATACGAAGACCGGAATGGAAAGCAACCGGATTTCAATGCTTTTATCCGGTTAAAAAAAGATAGCGCTTTATGGGTTTCCATTAGTTCTACTTTTTTAGGAATTGAAGCATTCAGAATTTATATTTCTCCCGATACCATTATACTTTTAAATAAACTGGATAAAACTGTTGAATATCATCCGTTCAGTTATGTTGAAAACATTGCGCATATTCCGCTTAATTTTTCTTTGCTTCAAAATATTCTGATTGGTAATCCCGTTTATGTAGGAGATAGCATTGTGTCGTATAGGGAAACTGAAAATCAGATTTTAATCGGAACGGTGGGAGCATTTTTTAAAAATCTAATTACACTTTCTACAGCCAACTATCACCTGGAAAGAATAAAGCTTGATGATATTGATTTAACTCAAAACCGCACTGCTGCTCTTATTTATAATGATTATGAACACAATGATCGCTTTGACTTTTCAACTTCACGTGAAATAAATGTGTCCGAAAAATCAAAGGTTGACATAAAGATACAATTTAAACAATATGAGTTTAACAATGAATTATCATTTCCGTTTGCCATTCCCAGGAATTATAAAACAAAATAATTGTTACTTTAAACAATTGCAGCTTGCATAGATATTTACCCAATCATTCTTATAAAAAATTTGCGTGCATGCCAAAGAAAATTGTAACATCTTTCTTCTTTTTTTTATTTGCCCTTTCTGCATTTGCCCAGGAACCTTTGAGTAAAGATGCTCTTCAAAAACAACGTGAGCAATTAAGAAAAGAAATCGCTGAAACGGAAAAAGCTTTAATCGAAACCCGGAAATCAACTAAAGTAAATGTTGGTCAACTTTCGTTGATTAATAAAAAAGTCAATCTTCAATCCAATGTCATCGACAACATCAGTGATGAAATAAAAAAGCTGAATAATAATATTTATTTGTCCCAACTGGAGATCAACAAAATCAAACGAATACTGGATACTTTAAAAGTTGAATATGCTAAAAGTATGGTGTATGCATATAAAAACAGGAGCAATTATGATTTTCTCAATTTTATTTTCTCAGCAAATAGTTTCAACGATGCTATTAAAAGAATTACTTACTTAAAGTCTTACAGAACATACCGTGAAATGCAGGCAGAGAACATTTTGAAAACACAAGCGATGCTTGAAGACAAGATCAAAAAACTGTCTGGTGCCAAGCAAGAGAAAGCAGTGGTACTGAGCGAGAAAGATAAAGAATTGGAAAAGCTGCAAAAGCAGAAAGAGGAAAAAGCAAATATAGTAAACCAATTAAAAGGGCGGCAAAAAGAACTTTCGGCGCAGGTGAAAGCGAAGCGTAAACAAGATACTAAAATAAAAAATGCGATCACCGCAATGATCCGGCGGGAAATAGCACTGGCGAAGGCAGAAGCAGCAAGAAAAGAAAAGGCACGGCTGGAAGCTTTGAAAAAGGAAAAAGCAAATAATCCTGCAAAAGCAGATGAATCGGCCGCAACAGCGAAAACGACAAAACCAACATCATCGATTCCGATTGGAAGTGTTTTGGTAAGCAGCGAAGCTGATAAAGCCCTAAATGCAAGTTTTGAAAATAATAAAGGTTCTCTTCCATGGCCTGTAGATGGATTTGTTATTTACCATTATGGGAATAACGAACTACCTGGAGGAATCGATTACTACGAACAAGGCGTAAATATCGGTACGAAAGTTGGGCAGCCCGTAAAAGCAGTTTTTGAAGGCGAGGTTACTCTTGTGAGCTACATTGGCGATCAGCAAACAGTTTTTATTAAACATGGTAAATATTTTACCGTTTACAGTAATCTTGCTTCCGCAAGTGTTCAGCGTGGTGACAAGGTAAAAACCGGCCAGGTGATTGGAACCGCCGGCGTTAATGATGAAGGACAGGGCGCAGTGGAGTTTATATTAATGAAAGAAAATGACTTTGTGAATCCTCAAACCTGGTTACGCCATTAATAAGTAATATTTCTTACGTCATTTTCATCTTCGAAAAAGGATGATCTCAAAATCAATTCAATGTCATTTTTATTTGAAGTAAAAGGAGTAAATCCTTCATGGGGCGAAAAATGTTTTATCGCTCCCAATGCTACTATTTGTGGCGATGTTATTATGGGCGACCATTGCAGCGTTTGGTTCAATGCAGTTATTCGCGGAGATGTCAATTCTATCCGGCTCGGAAATAAGGTAAATGTGCAGGATGGCGCCGTAATTCATTGCACTTATCTGAAGTCAAAAACAATAATTGGAAATAATGTTAGCATCGGACACAATGCAATCGTACATGGATGCGTTATAGAGGATAATGTGCTGGTGGGAATGGGCGCAATCATTATGGATCACGCAAAAATAGGCAGCAACAGCATTATTGCTGCCGGTGCAGTCGTTCTTGAAAACGCAATTGTTGAACCCGGAAGTATTTATGCGGGAGTTCCTGCAAAAAAAATAAAAGATATTTCACAGGAATTAATAAAAGGAGAAATAGAACGGATCGCTAATAATTATCTGATGTATGCGGGATGGTATAAAGTTGATTGAAGATTGAAAGTAGGTGGTAGAAAAGTTTAGATGATATAGGTTTAGATGGTTTGGAAGTTTAGCAAGGTTATGGTCGATTTAAGAAACATTAGTTGTCATGAAAAAGATAATCATTTTTATAGGCTGTTGTTGGATGTTTGCAAGCTGTTCTATTTTTAAAACCCATGAAAAGTATGGCTGCCCGACGAATGGGAAAAATATTGGCGCCGAAAGAATTTTATCAGGAGACAAAGCAGCAATAAAAGCATCAAAAAAGGCTGGCAAATTCGTAGGAGGCAAATCCTATTAAAAAACAAATTCTAACCCTTTCCTTTTATAAAAACAAAACCATGTGCTATCATTTAAAAACAAATTACGGCGCCACCGAAGCGGTGATTGACGATAATTGCGGCATTTCGAAATTTTATTCTATAGCCGGCACCCTTGCCGATGACCTGAAAGTAAAATTTATAAACCAGGTAGATGATGCAGAAACGCTCGATTGGGATTTTAAATACAAGAATATTTTTTTGACGCTTCATTATAATATTTTCAATGGAGTTTCTATTTTCCCGCAAAAAGTGAATGCAAAACAAAAGGTAAATAAAGTCGTGCTTGAAGTAGCGGATTTTTTAGAAAGAAATGCTTATTAACTTTTCACAGTTAAGAGGGATCTAGCGTTTTTTAAAAAATGATAATTCTTTATCATTTTTTTTGTTTTATAGAGCTACAGTAAACGTAGAAATATTTAAAATTCTTTCGCAGAATATACAACCGATTGCGGACAGAAGCATATTGCTTTATACTATTTACCTGTAGTTCCGTTAATGTAAATCCCTTCTCCTTCCAGCATCCACCGGAATCCCTAAATGAAAAATGATTCACTTAATTCATAAACAAAATCAACACTCCGTGTTCGCCTATTTAATAAACATGATGTTTCTGATCCAGTCTTTTTACTAAAACATCTTTCGGCATATTGATCTGCTCGCCGATTGGTTTTCCATCCCGGTAAGTGATCACATTCAATTGCCTGGCACCTTTTGGAAACTGAATCGGCTTTCCATCAAACTTGGGCGAAAACCGGTCGGGGTTGGTTTCGTCAAAAGTGTAATAAATATCAAGTCCTTTTACTTCAGTCGTCAGAGTTACGCCAAAGTCGCTGTTCTTAATGCGTGCAGGCTCAAATATCGGGTTATACATGCTTGTTGAATATTTGACATTAGCTGCATCCAGGCGTGGAAATTGTTTTTCCAGCCTTGTTATAAAATCACTCCAGTTTTTGTTGGCTTTTGAGCTCCAGTACACTTCTGACAAGGCCATTGCCCTTGGCCAGGTCATGTATTCCGCATGCCTGAATGTGGGAACGCGTTCGCTCCATAAATTTCCCTGTCCACCCAGGATCAGATTTTCGTCCACACTATCCGGAACGGGTTCATAATTGTAGGAATCAGAAAGCCTGCACAAACCGTAGGTTGGCGGCTCACCTTCAGGCTCTCCCTGGTAAAGATCAAGATAACAGTAATCCCAGGGCGTCATTACCACGTGGTGACCCATTTTTGCTGCCGCAATTCCACCGCTCATTCCCCGCCAGCTCATTACCGTTGCATTTGGTGCTAACCCGCCTTCGAGAATCTCATCCCATCCAATCAGTTTTTTCCCTTTTGATTCCACGATCTTCTCTACTCTTTTTACAAAATAACTCTGCAGTTCATCCACATTTTTCAGATGTTCATCGGCCATCCTTTTCTGGCATTTAGGGCATTCAGCCCAAAAACCTTTATACGCTTCGTCTCCACCCACATGAATATAAGGATTCGGGAAAAGCGCCGCAATTTCTGTAAATATTTTATCCAGCATGCTAAAGGTGGAGTCGTTTCCAATGCACAAAACATTGTCATTTCTTTCATAACCTCTTCCCCCTGCATTCACGGAATAAGGTAATTGGGTGCAACTGAGATTTGGATAAGAAGCGATAAGTGCCAGGCTGTGGGCAGGCACGTCAATTTCAGGAAGAATGGAAATAAAACGATCCTGCGCATATTTGATGATTTGCTTCATGTCCTCCTGTGTATAAAAGCCGCCATCCGGTGTGGGCTCTCCGGCTAAAGCGGGCAGAAATGTTCCCCACGGGCCGGTACGTTTTACGCGCCATGCGCCGACTTTAGTAAGTTCAGGCAAACTTTTTATTTCGATGCGCCAGCCCTGGTCGTCGGCGAGGTGCAGGTGCAGCGTGTTGTATTTGTAGCGTGCCATCTGGTCGATGTATTCTTCCACTTCCTGTTTGGTAAAAAAGTGGCGGCTGACATCCAGCATTAAACCACGCCAGCCAAAGCGCGGCACATCTTTTATATCTACGCATGGCATCGTCCAGCTCACATTCTTCACTTCGGAAACGCTGGCAATTTGTGGTGGCAGTAATTGCAAAACGGTCTGCAACCCATAAAAAAGTCCTGCCGGTTTATTAGCTGTTATCGTTACCATAGAAGGGGTAACTTTTAAAGTATAACCTTCATCATGCAAAGAAGTATCCGCCTTCTTATTTAGAATTAAATTGATCTCATCTTTGGATGATTTTTTTTCTGAAAGATGATAGCCGGTTGAAGTAGCGATCTGATCCGTAAACCAATTGATGGTTTTTTTAACATCAGGGTTGGAAGGGCTTGATGCTACCGTGGTTGAATTATTGAGCACAAAATGCCCGTTATTCACTTGCATCATCAGCGGTTTCGGAATGATAGCAATAGAATCACCCGCGTTTGCATAAAAAGTGGTAAAAGAAAAAAGCGCAATAAAGCAAATGAAGAGAAAGGAGCGGTTAGCCAAAGGCTTGTTGTTGCAGAAAATTTTTTTCATTAATAATGAATTGAAATGAAAGCCCAAGATACGGATAGTTTCTCGGTAAAGTCATTGTCGCTCTACAACATTTTTTCAAGACAATTCAGGAACCAATTATGGATTGCAAATTACTGTTATGCTTACGTTTCTGGTTTTTAGGAGCCGGTTTACTTTTACATTTGTAAACAAAGAAACATCCTTTTTGCATATTAACCAGTAAAGCAACAAAAAAAGAATAATTTTACTTTAATATCTTCCTTTTTTAAAAAAAATCTGCATCATTTCTGCACCAGGCGGAAATGCGGCCGGAAGAATTAATTGGTTGTATCACGATTAGCATTTTGTACTTCTGATCTAATTTACAGCATATGAGACTAAAACAGTTAGCGATTGTTGTCTGGCTTATTATTTCAACCGGTTGTAAAATTGAGTATCGTCCTCCGGTACAAGCACCTGCTACTGGCTATCTTGTTGTGGAAGGTTTTATAAATAGCAGAGGCGGGATTACCAGCATCACGCTTTCCCGAACCATTAAAGTTTACGACGATTCGGTAAGAGACAGGAGGGAGCATAACGCGCTTGTGAGTATAGAAAGCAAAAACAATGAAAGCTTCCCTCTTTATGAAACCGGAGATGGGATATATACTTCCAGCCGTTTGGAATTGAACAATAATGAAAAATATCGTTTGAGAATAAAAACCGGTAATGGAAAAGAATACGCGTCAGATTTTTCAGCTTACCGAACGACTCCGGATATTGATAGTCTAAGCTGGAAACGTAATAGTGACGGCGTAAAAATTTATATTAATACCCATGACGACCAAAACCAACCAGGATTTTATTATTGGACATATGAAGAAACCTGGGAGATACATTCTGCTTTCTACAGCAATATTCAATATGCATTTGTACCCGGCTATACCGATCCTGTTGGAGTGGATTATAGAAAGCAGGATAAGAGTATCGATACAGCAATTTATCAATGCTGGCGAAATGTAAAATCGTCAAACGTGAATGTAGGCTCATCTGAGAAATTAAGCCGTAATCTTATTTATTTTCCAATCATGTCAATAGAGCCGAAATCCAGAAAACTGAGCGTACTGTATTCTATTAAAGTGAAGCAATACGCGATAAGCAAAGAAGCGTATCGTTTTTTTAGTGTTTTAAAAACAAATTCGGAGGATATAGGTTCCATTACCGCTCCCTTACCCTCTGTGCTGCCTGGAAATATTCATTGCATCAGTAATCCTTCTGACCTGGTAATAGGGTTTGTAGAAGTTGCCGAGGAAAAGGAAAGTAAAAGACTTTTCATCAGTAATAACGACTTGCCCGACTGGGATTATAACCCGCAGTGTTCCGTAGTTACCGTTGAAAACAATCCGGACGAAATTAAAAAAAATGAAAGCTTATATCCCACACTTGTGGCAGAAACAATAGGTTATGGTATAAAATCTTTTTATGCAACAGAAGACAGAAATTGTATGGATTGCACGCTCTCCGGTTCGAGCATAAAACCGGTTTTCTGGCCATAATAGTTTATGGCTTAAAAAGACCAGTTTTTTTCTTTATCCAATTTTTTCAGCCCAGATTGTAGTTTATACTAGCAACTAATACATCTCAGCATAACTGCTAGCAAATTCGTGATGAAGGATTATCATTCTTCTACTGAAATAAATTACTGCTGAGGTAGCGGTCGCCTCTGTCGCAGACGATAAAAACAATTACTCCTTCTTTGATTTGCTTTGCGACCCGTAATGCAGCGGCAGCGGCTCCCCCACTGCTCACGCCGGCAAAAATTCCTTCCTGCTTTGCCAGTCGGCGGCAGGTTTCTTCTGCTTCTTGCTGTGAAATATCCAATACCTGGTCCACTCTTTTTGGGTCAAATATTTTCGGAATATACTCCTCAGGCCACCTGCGAATGCCCGGAATTGAAGAGCCTTCGGTTGGCTGGCATCCTACAATTTTTATGTCCGCATTTTGTTCTTTCAGAAATTCAGAACATCCCATGATCGTTCCGGTGGTTCCCATGGCGCTTACAAAATGAGTGATCTTCTGATCGGTATCGCGCCATATTTCAGGAGCGGTAGTTTTGTAATGAGCAGCAGGATTATCAGGATTGGCAAATTGGTTCAACAAATAAAACTTTCCGTCTTTTCCTTTTTCTTCCGCATAATCCCGGCTTCCTTCCATCGTTTCCAACAGCGTAACTTTTGCTCCGTAAGCTTCCATTGTCAAAACTCTTTCACGGGTAGAAGTAACCGGCATTACCAGCTCAATATCCAGATTAAAGATGCCGGCAATCAAAGCCAGTGCAATACCTGTATTTCCGCTAGTAGCTTCTACGAGCTTTGTATCTTTGTTAATATCTCCACGATCCAGAGCGCTTTTAATCATATTCAGTGCCGGCCGGTCTTTCACGCTTCCACCCGGATTATTACCTTCCAGCTTCGCAAAGATTTTTACATCGCTGTTGGGGTTCATTCGTCTCAGTTCAACCATTGGTGTATTTCCGATCGTATCTAAAATTGTCATTTGCTATGCATTGTTTTTTATAAATTTATTTTCCACTATGGTGATCTGCGGATTTTGAAATACAAGTGAGCCGGGCGGAACAGATTGTGTGAGCCAAACATTTCCTCCAATCACAGAACCTTCGCCAATCAACGTATCGCCACCGAGTATGGTAGCCCCAGAATAGATAACCACATTATCTTCAATGGTAGGATGCCTTTTTTGACGGGCCATATTTTTATTAATGCTCAAACCGCCTAAAGTAACTCCCTGGTAAATTTTCACATGATTTCCAATAACCGTCGTTTCACCAATCACTACTCCGGTTCCATGATCTATCATAAAATTTTCGCCGATTTTAGCTGCAGGATGAATATCAATCCCGGTTTTACTGTGGGCGTATTCTGTAAGAATGCGCGGCAGCAGCGGCACTTCCAGCTGATGAAGGGCATGGGCAATTCTGAAAAAGCAGAGAGCAAAAAATCCAGGGTACGCCCTGATCACTTCGAATTCAGAAGTTGCAGCCGGGTCGCCCTGCTCAATGGCCTCAATATCTGAATTCAACAAACGGTATAATTCGGGCAAGTTGTCAAAGAAATCCTTGCTCACTAATTCATGATCAAAATCACAACATGCTTTTGTAGCGTCCAAAGCGCGTGTAAGCTTAAGTTGAAGTTTGCTTAATTTATCAGAAATCGCATCAAGTGAAGCGTAGCTGCATTTTGAAAGCTCCGGATACAAAACACAAATGAGTTGCAATGCCCAGTCAGCGATTGCATCATTGGAAGGAACCTGCTCTTTTTGTTGCTGCTTTAGAAAAATATCTTTTAAAAAATCGAGTTGCATAATGTGAATAGGAATGTAAAATTAAATATTTCATTTTAGCAATGCAGATTTTTGTTCGGGAAGAAACGGTTAAAACACTTTTGAAGATAATTTCATTGTAACCCCCGATCTCGTATTTCATGCTAATCCTTTACTATTATAAAAACCAGTTTAAGAATTACCTTTATTTATTTGTTTACTGGAAAAAGAAAAAAGATTATTTAAAAAGTTACTTTTAACTTTCACAATATTTTCCGGAAATATCTTTTATAATGAAACAACTTGTGCTGCTTTTTATTGTATTTGCTTCTTCAAATTCATTTTCGCAAACGATCATCAGGCGTGATCCGCAAATTGAGAAGATGGTAATGGATGTATCTGCTGATTCTCTTCAAAGTTACATAAACACCCTCGTTTCTTTTGGTACAAGAAATACTTTGAGCACAACAACGAATCCCCAAAAAGGAATTGGCGCAGCAAGAGCGTGGGTGCTGAAAAAATTCAATGAATTTGCAAAGAATTCCGGTGGAAGACTAAAAGCAATTATCGATACTACGACAATTGCCGCAAACGGAAAGCGTGTCGACACACCGGTACTTTTGGGAAATGTGATGGCTACTTTAAAAGGAACAGATCCTGATGATAAAAGGATTTTTATTATCAGCGGTCACCTGGATACCCGGCGCACGGATGTGATGGACCGAACCGGCGATGCTCCCGGCGCAAATGACGATGGAAGCGGTACCGCTGCAGTGATCGAATGTGCGAGAATTATGAGTGGGCATGCTTTTCCTGCAACTATTATTTTTGTAGCAGTAAGTGGCGAAGAACAAGGATTACTTGGTTCGACCTTTATGGCAAATAAAGCAAAAAATGAAAATTGGGATATTGAAGCAGTTTTGAATAATGATATTATAGGAAGCAATAACAGCAACGAAACAAATATTGTTAACAACACAAAAGTGCGTGTTTTCAGTGAAGGAATTCCTGTAGCTGCTACGGAAAAAGATATTGCAAAAATAAAAGCGTACGGATTGGAAAATGACAGCAAATCACGGGAGTTGGCACGTTACATAAAAGAAATCGGGGAGCGTTATGTTGATAATCTTCAAGTGATGCTGATCTATCGAATCGATCGTTTTTTAAGGGGCGGAGATCATTTGCCTTATTTAAAAAACGGATTTACTGCTGTAAGAATTACCGAGATGAATGAAAATTTTACCCGTCAACACCAGGATGTGCGGAAAGAAAACGGAATTCAATATGGTGATCTGCCTGAGTATATCGATTATGAATATTTGAGAAAAAATACCGCATTAAATTTAGCCAACCTTGCAAATTTGGCCAAAGCATCCTCGGTTCCGCAAGACGTGAAACTTAAACTGAAAAATTTATCGAACAAGACGTCTCTTTCGTGGCTGCCGCCAAAAAGCGGAAGCGTAAATGGATATTATATCTTGATGAGAGAAACGTCAAGTCCTGTTTGGGAAAAGAAAATTTTTACCAAAGAAAATGAAATCACTTTGCCTTTTTCAAAAGACAATTATTTCTTTGCCGTTCAATCAGTTAATGAAAGCGGAAATGAAAGTTTACCGGTCATACCGGAAGCTTCCCGGGATTAATATTTAAAAATGCTTCACTCCTTATCCTTTTAATACTGGGTTTTCATTTTAGCTTTTTAGCGGAGTAATAGCTGTATTATTTACTATAACTTTGCGCCGTAAACTGAAAAATTAGTAGATGCAAATTCAAATATTAAAGTCTAAAGTACATCGTGCTACCATTACTGAGGCGAATCTGGATTATGTGGGCAGTCTTACCCTTGATGAAAATCTGATGGACGCAGCGAACATGATCGAAAATGAAAAAATACAGGTGGTGAATGCTAACAACGGCGAGCGCATAGAAACTTACCTTATTAAAGGAAAAAGAGGAAGCGGCGTTTGTTGCCTGAACGGACCGGCAGCACGGAAAGGTATGGCTGGCGACGTGGTAATTATCATTTCTTACTGCATTCTTCCTTTTGAAGAAGCAAAAGAATTTAAACCAACGGTTGTTTTCCCGGATAAAAACAACCAGT
>Ga0157371_10000418_pt1 | contig 52571 bp, 49 predicted proteins | sample C45metaG_FD_113462 | JGI IMG/M metagenome (GOLD analysis project Ga0157371, IMG submission 113462) | Corn rhizosphere microbial communities from Kellogg Biological Station, Michigan, USA - C4-5 metaG | ecosystem: Host-associated > Plants > Roots > Rhizosphere > Soil | place: USA: Michigan... | reverse complement strand
TTATTGGAAAGTAAAAATCTCTATTTTTGCACCCCCGAAACGGGAAATAGAAAGGTTTATTCCTCCTTAGCTCAGTTGGTTAGAGCATCTGACTGTTAATCAGAGGGTCGCTGGTTCAAGTCCAGCAGGGGGAGCAGGATAAAGGTCGCCTAAAGCGATCTTTATTTTTTTTAAGCATGAAAACTTCGGGGAACCAATTTCTAAAAACTCTTTTTGAAGATTCTTGCAAAAGAACAGAGTTATCAAGTCTATAAATAACAGCCCTGCTTTAATAACGAATTAAAGCAGGGACTGTAAAAGCTGATAGTAGTGGCATTACTTTTATTTCTGTTCTAGCTCCAGCGCCTTTGGAAATAAAATATTATTCTCAAGATGAATATGGATAAAGAGATCGCCTTCAAATTCTTCCAGCATTTTAAACAGAAGCGAATAGCTGGCGCATGCATCCTCCGGCAAAGAATAATTATTAGTTAATATGCGAATCATATCCATTTTCCTTCCTACGATATCATGCTCATGTTCCATCATGTCGATGGGCGATTGAATGCTATTGAAGTGTGTTTTCTTTACTCCGCTTCCTGATTTTTTTGCAGCAAACAATTCTTTTATATACGGAAATAATACTTTTTCTTCTTTCACCATATGAGAGGACAATTCTGTCAATATTTCATTGATAAGATTATTGATCGTTAACAATTCAGGGTGATGACTGCCATGCACTTTTGCGACTTTCGAAGCATAAGCCGACAAGTCATGAGTGGTTTTGCGCACATACCCATGATGCGCATTTACGATATAATCTGCCAGGAAATTAAGTTCCCAGTCATTATAGCGAAGTGGTTGGCCAGTGGACAAAGTTTTATCGGCATTTCTTAGTTCAGCTTCTACCTTGGTAACATCAATACCCTTTGCGAGACAAGCTTGTTTTACTGTTTTCTTTCCTCCGCAACAAAAATCCAGACCATATTTCTTAAACACCTCTGCTTTACGCAAATCTTTCGTAGCAATCGCGCCGAGTGTTTCTTCTTTTTCATCAGCATTTTTTTTGGTTATCTTAATACGCCATACTTCAGGGCCCTGATCAAGATATTCCCAATTGAAAATATTTCCTCTTTCGCCCATAAGCTGGTAGTAGAGCGGCTTTGGATCATGATCATTATAGATCGTAAAACCTTCACCGGCTACTAATTCATCAAACCAGGAAAAGATGGTAGGATGTTTCAACCTTGGCTCAAGCAGTGTTACATCAAGGATTTTTCCTTCTTCAAATAAAGTTTCCATTTTATAAATTTTTAATTGTATTAATGTAGCAACAATGCAGTTGTTCTGAAAGGCTCGTTACCACGTTTTGTGAATATTGCTATCTTATTTCTGTTGGTTTTTGAATTTGTTTCATAAGAGTGCTGTCCCATTTGCCCTCTACTTTTACCTGGGCGATCGCGCCATAATCAAAAGCTTCAATGAGGTTGTGATTCAGAATAACGTAAGTGCCCGGTTCTCTGAACCGGTAAAGAACTGCAGCAGCGGAACCTCCAGGTACTGACCATGTTTCAAAATCAGTATAAGGTCTGTTGTCAAACTTTCCCCCTGGCCAGTAAAGATCAGCGTGACCTCCTATCAGGTGTATCCTTGTATCCCTGTTTGCCTCGGAAGTTATAAACAAAACTTTTTCACCGACTTTGGCGGTAAGCGCATTGGCCCCCACCAAAGCGCCTTGTTTGCCATTAAATACAATATTGGTAGGCTTCAGGGTTTTGATAGATTCGCCAAGCTGCTGGATGCTTTCCTGCTGTGTAGCTATATTGATCGATTTGCCATCTTTATCTTTAGGAATATAAAAATCCTGCTCTGCAATATAATAGGCTCGATCAAATGTGACAGGGTTGCCGTTTTCATCTTTCAAACCTCCTCTCGGTAAAACCATGATGGCTCCATTCATACCCGCGGTAACATGGATAGGAACCATTGTTCCACCGGGAGCGCAGTGATAAACAAATACGCCCGCTCTTGTACATCTAAACCTGAATGTTACCTGCTGGCCGGGATTTACAAGTGAAATATCCCCTCCTCCCATACCGCCCGTTGCAGCATGAAAATCTATGTTATGCATTTGAGTGTTGGTTGCAGGATTCTTAAGCGTAAACTGAACAAAATCATTTTGATGCACTACGATCATCGGCCCAGGTATGGTACCATTATAAGTGAATGCCCAAATAGAATCTCCTGGTGCTACTTCAATTTTCTTTTCCTGTACTGTGAATGTTACTTTTACTACTTTAGGTCCATCATTATCAACCTGGTCAAATTTTGGTAACATAGGCGGAGCCACCATTTCTTCAGTTACCTGTGGAAGGTCATCGCCCGTTCCATCATAGGTTTTATCAATAACCGAAGTAGAGCCGGAGTTCTTACAAGATGTAAAAAGGAAAAGTAAACAGCATATAAATACTGAAGTAATACATTTTGTGGTGAGCCTGCCTGGAACGGAAAATCTTAAATCTTTCATTTTTCTTGCTATTTTAATTGTTGTATAAATCTTATTTTCATTCTCATACCAAGCAGTTGTTAAAACGTTATATAAATCATTTATAAATCCTTCTTTTTAAATTTCGCGAGAGAGAGGCTTAGTGGAACGATCATCCAAAGTAACATAACAATCGTTGTAATAACTATTCCGGATGTTGTTCCAAAAAAGTTTTTGAAAACAGCACCGGTATAACCCATCAAAGCCGACACATCCATTTTTAATAAGATCAGGATCCTGCCCATATCAATCGGGTTCAATCCACTCAAAATCAACATTGCCTTTTCCAGCGGATAATCAGCAAACTGGAAGAGAATAAATAATACAAGTCCGTCAAAAATTAGCGAGAAGTATAACCACAACAAAACAGCTATACCAATCCCTTTTGCCTTATCGCGTGTATAAACTGCAGCAAGCAACGCGATTGCTATAAAGATCAGTGTCAGCAACAAGCCTACACCTATCAACATGATGCCGGTAGGATTAAAAGAATACAAAATGACGGCAATGCCTATGCCAATAACAAAGGCCAACGTTAATGCAATCGCCATGCCTGCATATAAACTAATCCATATATCCCTGCGCTGCAGTGGCTGACTCACCAGTAATTCAATAAATTCCGAACTATTATAAATATAAATGGTCGAAAAAATAATACAGATAAGAGGAACAACGATCAAAACAATGTTCATCAAGCTGAGCAGTCCTTTAGAAGTATTATCTTCAAGGTTAAAGACAGTGAAAGAAATTGCCAGTAATAAAAGTGTATATACGATTACCACTTTGTTCCTGAGAATATCTGTAATTACATATTTGATAATTTTTTTCATATCCTTAGTTATTTTGCATTACAGAAGCGATCGCTTTGGAAAGTTTTTTCTCGCCGGTGTGTTCCCGAAGTAATTCAATACTTTTATGAAATAACAAGCTACCATCCTCCATATAAAGAACATGAGTAATCAGATCATCTAATTCGCTTAAGATATGTGAAGTTATAAGCACCAATTTGCCTTTCTGTTTTTCGTCAATTATTTTTTGTTTTAAATCTTCAGAAGCTAAAGGATCCAGGCCGGCTGTAGGTTCATCCAGGATCAATACGTCAGGATTAAAAAGAAAAGCAAGAGATGCACTTACCTTTTGGGTAGTTCCCCCAGAAAGCGTTCTCATTCTTTTATTCAACAATCCGTCTAATTTGAAAGCTTTGATGAGGTCTTCGTCAAGAGAATTTTGCTCATTTTTAAACCTGATATCTTTCATCATACCCAGCACTTGTCCAATCGTCATGTTTTCGGGATAGCGGCCTATTTGTGGCATATAGCCAATATGCTGCCGGTATGTCCAATCATGCAAAATATTTTTACCATTGAAAGTAATGAATCCACTATCCGGTACTACCATTCCTAAAATACTTTTCACTAGTGTTGTTTTGCCGCTTCCATTGGGGCCTATCAAGGCAACACATTGGCCTTTAAGGCAGCTTGCAGAAACATTATTCAGCGCTGCGAGCCGCCCGAATTTTTTGGTAACATTGCTAGCGATTATCATAATTTCAAAGGTTTCATTAATGGTTTTCTATCTACTAAATTTTCAGGCGTAAGGCTTGGCAAGATTTTTTCGATTTTGTCTAAAAGGGTTGCCATTACGCTTCTGAAAAGGATCATGGAAGTTGGATTTTCAGCTACTACCATTGAGAACATGCTCACAGGGTGATAAGGTACGTCACCCATCTGATCTTTATTTAAATCATACCCTTCGTATTTATCCCAATAATTTTCATTGAAGTTGTTCAACACCAGCGAACCATTGGTAGCGATGTCGAAAGTGTTGGCTATAAAATTATTATGGGTAAGAGTGTCATCAAGGCAACTGGCATCTGTTTTAATAGCCCAGCCGTTTTTTATAAATTGATTTTTTTCAAGAAAAACGCGGGTGGCACCCTCCATAAAAATACCGGTCGTATTTCTTAAGAATTTATTGCCTGAAACATAGCTGTCTGTTATCTCCTTCAAAAAAATTCCATAACAACCGTCTCCCCAATTGTCCTCAAATAAATTATTAAACATCTTTACTCCATGTGAAAACATTACTGAAACGCCGGCATTATTGTTTTTAAAGACATTTGCTATATAAGCATTGTTGTGGGAGAACATAAAATGCAAACCATATCTTGAATTATTGATCGACTTATTTTTAACGATCAACGAATTATTTACGAATTCAAAATAAATGCCATCACGATGTCCGCTCATTGAATTTCCAATGATTTGAAGGCTATCGCTTTTCCAACAATGAATTCCGTTTCCACTTTCCTGGTCAGTAGTTCCATGAGCAGTTAGACGGTTATTTTCAATAAGGCAATCAATGCTTGCTTGTAAATAAATACCAAAGAAAGTATCGTCTAAAATGTTGTCTTCAATATTTACGTGGCTTTTTGAATAAACTTTGATCCCTGCTATATCGAGGAGACTTGATACACCTGAATGAATCAACCTAAATCCCTTTACCGTAACATTATCAGCTTTTACCGAAATTATTTCATAAGTATGTTCTCCATCAAGAACCGGCAAGCTTTTCCCAATGAGAACGATGGATTTATTTATCACTAAATTCTTTTCTTTGTACACTCCGGGTTCCACCAAAATAGTATCACCATTGGCAGCCATTTCAATTGCATGATGGATTGAATTGTTTGCAGTGTTTTTATTCACTGTATACACTTTCGCTGATGCTTCGTTTTGACGAACGAGAAAAACTGCTAGTACAAATATGATACAGGTTTTCATGTCTACTTTATTTCGTCCCATTTAACTTGGGTGCCACCAAATTTTTGTTTGGCTATTCGTAAGCTATCTTTAGATTGAAAGGCAGCAATGTTGCCATTCATAGGAGTTCGAAAGGCTGCACTTTTTAAATAAAGCGCTTGCGGAGCTTCAATAAAAGAATGATTACCGGAAAAATCGACAAAATAAATTTTCGAATTATTTGTTGCTTTACCGGATTCCGATATAAAAGATTTAAGACAATGTGCGTCATCGAACTTATATATTTTACCTTTTGAGGTTATCAGTTCTGCACCAAACCTTGAATCGCCAAAAGGCATTTTACAATAACTGCAATTGTCTTTTCCCAATAAAACAGGCGTTGTGGAAGTGTTACAAGACGAAAGAAGAACCACGATCGCCAGAGGCACTGCAACAGTTGGCTTATTTACAATTGCTTTGAATCTTCTTTTGATCTTATATTCGAGGATGTTAACGGTCAATAAAAGAATTCCGACTCCGAGGAAAAGAAAACCTCCCAATGCGGGAACAGAGTAAGCTCCGAAATTCAATAGCTGCTTAAACCCAATGAGCGGAGGCTGGTAAGCCATCCCCGGAACAACAATAGGGGCATCAGGATTAAGATTGTGGCCATAATTATATTCCCATCTCCAGAAATCGACCATTGCAACCACTCCAAATATGACAAACAAAACCAATAGGCTTGTCAACATCCATCTCTTACCGATTAAAGCAGTCGAAATGAATAATACAGCAAATGCAATTATAATTCCCGGAAGAATAGTGAATTCAAAAAAATCAGCTGTATGCAGCGGCTTCATTCCTATGTAGTGATTCAAACCATTTACAATAGCCACGTTACCTCCCAAATGATCCGGGTAAATAAATAATCGTAATCCTTCAGGATACTGAGGTGCATTCAGGTCGATACGCCACATCGGAACTTTTACAACAACCAACAAGGCGAGAGCTCCTATAATTAACAGGATGCGGTTTATGTTTTTTATTGCCGGTGCTTTTTGCATGATTAAAATCATTTGATTTAACATTTCCGGGGTTTCCCCCGGAAATATCTTTTAGCCTATTGAATTAATAAAGGAGGTGTAGAAGCAGAATCAGGAGTATTTTTTCCTGTACTAAATGTGAGTGCGACATTGCTGTTGGCCGGTGAAACTCTCACGTATCCCTGCATCTCCTGGTGAAGAGCGCTACAAAAGTCGGTACAATAAAATGGATACATTCCAGGCTTTTCAGGATTCCATGCAAGAGTTTGCGTTTCTCCCGGCATTACCAATAGTTCAGCTACGTTGGGTACACCTTTTATCGCAAATCCGTGAGGCACATCCCAATCCTGTTCGAGGTTAGTAACATGCCAGTAAACCTCGTCGCCCATTTTAATTCCTTCAATGTTGTCAGGAACGAAATGGGACCTGATCTGAGTTATATAAACATCGACTCTCTTACCATTACGAACCACCTTTGCATCGCCTTCACCTTTGGTTACATAAGGGTTTGTATTTTTATTGATATCAAAAAACTTTACTGATTTGTCACGCAACAAAGACGCTTCAACAGCTTGCCCATAGTGAGGTTCACCAATTGTAGGGAAATCGAGCAGAAGTTTCATTTTATCTCCTGTAATATCAAAAAGCTGCGCTGCCTGTGCTAATTCCGGTCCTGTCGGAAGATACCTGTCTTTAGTGATCTTATTGTAAACGATGACATATTTGCCATTCGGTTTCCTTGTATCCCCGCCCGGAATAGATAAGTGGCCAGGAGAATAAAAAGTAGGTTGACGATCGATTATTTTCAGGCTTTTAATATTCCATCTTACAATTTCTGAGGAAACGAACATAGTAGTGATGGCATTTCCTCTTCCGTCAAATTCAGTATGCAATGGCCCCAATCCTGGCTTTTTAACTTCCCCATATAATGCTGCTTCATATTTGATCACCGGTATTCCATCGTAGTAACCAATAAAATTCTTATCCGCAATCGCTTTTTGTATTTTATCAAAACTAAATACCGGTATCAGGGCTGCAAGTTTTCCACTTCCGACAATATACTCACCGCTTGGGTCTACATCACAACCATGTGGGGATTTGGGGCATGGAATGAAATAACATACATCTTTAAGATCCTTTGAGTCTAATACATTTACTTCTTTTTCAATAGTAGATGTAGCAGAATGGGTGTTTTCATCATATACATTGTGAGCATATTCCACATTTTCCTTTTTACCTTTTCCCTCTTTAGCATATTCTTCTAATTTTTTCCAGTTTACTGCTAAAATGAAATCTTTGTCACGTTGTGAAGCGTTTACTTCCAGCAAAGTATTTGCCTGCTCCGTATTGTAGCAGGAAAAGAAGAACCAGTCGTGTGATTTTCCTTTACCACCATGGCTCAGATCAAAATCAATTGGCGGAACTCTAAGTTGGAAAGCTATCTTCATATGGCCATCATTTTTATCCACGCTGATAAAACTGATAGAAGCCTTAAAATTCTTACGGTAAGTATTGATCGGAACGTCGCCGTTGTCATTATCCATCGGAACGGCAAAGCGGGTTCCGGCCACGACATATTCTGTATTTTCGGTAATAAAAGGTGAGGAGTGATTTCCGGCGCTATTTGGTAGTTCTATGATTTCGGCGGTCTTGAAAGTAGTTAAATCAATACGGGCGATTCGGGGTGTATTGTTTCCATTGGCAAAAAGCCACCTTCCGTCTATTTCTCCATTGGTTTGAGAAAATTCCAGGTGATGCAGATCATCCCATGGAACAGAACCATGCGAGGTTTGCAACATTGGTTTAGTTTCTTCGCTATACCCATACCCATTTTCAGGAAAAACGGAAAAAACGGGTATCAGCTTTAATAACCTTCCGGAAGGGATTCCGTAAACGCTTACCTGCCCATTAAAACCTCCGGATACGAAATCATAAAACTCATCATATTTGCCAGGACCCACATAGACCTTTTGGGCGGCATCTCCTGAAACTGCATCAGCAGTATTTTTGGGCTTGCACGAATAAATTCCACTCAAAAAGGCAGTAGTTATCAGAGCAACCATACAATAATGATTCTTTTTCATTTTGATAAATTGTAATTGTGATTTTTGTTGAAGCGCCTTTTATTTTACTCCATCATTTTCCCGCATGAATTCGTAAACATTTCTGGCATCTTGGTCAGTTAAATTTTGATTCGGCATACGAACAAGGCATATTTCTAACATTGCCTGAGCTTTAGGATCCTTATTGATCATATCATCTGTATTGGTAACAAAATTCATTATCCATTCAGGTTTATGACGACTTGTTACACCTTTCCATCCAGGGCCGACTAGTTTCTCATCGGTAAGTTTGTGGCAGGCACTACATTTAAGTTTATAGATCTTCTCACCAGCTTCTGCCATTTCTTTATTTAAATTCGGACTTACATCTACATGAGTAAATTTTCCTTCTCCCCTGTTAGGATCATAAGAAGGGTTAGCATTTGTTGCTTCTGCCGCAGCAGTATCAGATGAGGTAGCTTCAGTTGAAGATTCTTGATTTTGACTGTTTTTTGAACCAGAATTGTTACAGCTAATAAATATTAGCATTAAGACGCCCAAATAGATTACTTTTTTCATACAATTTATTTTTTTTAATTTTAGAACACAATATTACCATCTCACATTTTGGCATTTTATGCGTGCAGTCATATTTGAAAAATCGCATAAATTCTGTTTTTGAATATTTTGTTTTTATCTATATAGTAATCAAACAAATAAGAAGATAAATTTATTTAATATACCGTCAGTATGATTAAAATCATACAAGCTGTGATCTAAATCATAAGGATATTTTTAATAGAAAAGAGATTATGCATTTATTTACATCCCTAAATGAAAAGACCATGATTGATATTGATAAATTATTAAGTTTAGGTGCCGGCTATAAGAATCTTTCAGCAAATGAAATTATCTTCCTTGAAGGAACTGAATGCCATTATTATTACCAGTTGATTTCCGGTTCGGTGCGTTGGGTACAAATTGGCGAGGACGGAAAAGAGTTTGTGCAGGACATGATTGAACCAGGAGAGTGTTTTGGCGAATTTCCGTTATTTGATGACAAACCGTATGCGGCCTCCGCGATTGCCAACCAGGGATCAGTCGTTTTGCGTTTATCGAAAGAAGCATTTAAGAAGATGCTTGAAGAAGACCCGGCGATCCATGCAGATTTTTCTAAATTATTGGTCGAACGATTACGGTTCCGTTTTCTTTTATCAAAGGATCTTGCTGGAAACAAGCCAACAGATAAAATTTGCAGTTTACTTAATTACTTTAAAACTCATAAGAAATACTTCTGCAACCAATGTAACCTCGTGCAACTTACCCGTCAACAGATAGCGGATATGACAGGTTTAAGAGTTGAAACGGTTATCAGGAGCATTCGGCAGTTAGAAGTAGTAGGTACATTACATATCCAGAAAGGCAAAGTATATTATTAGGCAATTATGACTTCAATCATACAATTGGAAAATATTGTGCTTTTACTTTGCGCTAAAAAATGGATCTTTCGTTACGTAAATGGCTTTCAATTGCTTTTTTTAATCTTATGCTAGTTGCTATCCTGGGATGTCTTTTAAGGTATAAGATCGCATACTCGTTACCGTTTCTAGACCAGAAATTTATACTGAACGCTCATTCACATTTTGCTTTTTCAGGATGGGTTACACAAGCACTAATGACCTTGATGGTCAAATTTCTTTCAGACAAAACCAACTCTGACGCATTCAGGAAGTTTAGATGGATTTTGTGGGCCAATTTAATTTCCGCCTATGGAATGCTCCTGACTTTTCCTTTCCAGGGATATGCTACCGGTTCTATCATTTTTTCTACCACTTCAGTTTTTTCCGGTTATGCTTTTGCGTTTACCTATTGGAAAGAGTTGAATAAAATTCCTTCATCTGTTGAAATTCTATTTTTTAAATCTGCGGTCTTTTTTAATGTATTATCTTCAGCCGGCACATTCACCTTAGCTACTCTTATGGTATCCGGAAGTTCGTTCCAAAATCTATACGTGGCGTCAATCTATTTCTTTCTTCACTTCCAATACAACGGATGGTTTTTGTTTGGCTGCATGGGTTTGCTTTGCAGCAGTTTAATAAGGCATGGAATTCCTCAACAAAAATTAAAACTTGCCTTCTACCTGTTTGTATCGGCATGCATTCCGGCTTATCTATTATCGGCCCTTTGGATTCCGATGCCGATGTGGGTTTATATGCTGGTAGCAATTGCCGGCATTGCTCAATTAGTTGCGTGGGGCATCATGTTACAGGCAATAAGAAAGAATTTGGGCACTTTAAAAGTCCACGTAATAAAGTTTACGCAAATGTTATTTTTTCTTTGCGCAATTGCTTACACCTTGAAACTTATGTTACAAGCTGCTTCGGCAATTCCGTCATTAAGCTATCTCACCTACGGTTTCAGGCCTATTGTTATTGGTTACCTGCATTTAGTTTTGCTTGGAGTCGTATCTCTTTTTATTACTTCTTATAGCATCAATAACAATTACATTATCCTCAACAAAACCAGGAAAAATGGTGTGATCATCTTTGTGGCAGGAATCATCATTAATGAAATTTTTCTCTTGCTCCAGGGGATCGGCGACTTAAGTTATATTTCCATTCCTTATATAGATGAAGAACTCTTGGCTGCTGCAGTCATTTTACTTTTAGGATTAATCCTTATCAGTATCAGGATAACCGATAGTAAAGACTTGTACAAAAGAGGATTTGAAAATAATTGCAATGGCAGTATTTAGGAATGGGGAATTGAGAAGCAGTGGATGAAAATAAGAAACGTTCTTATTTATTTGTCCACTATTTTATGCTCACAGTAATGCCAATAAAATTACAGCTTCATTCGATTTGAAGTTCAAGTGATTCTTCTTTTTTAAATTTTAATCTGCTCTTTTCCGCTGGTTCTTTTACTGCAATAATAGTAATCAAGGCTGAAAAAAATAGTGAACCGGACATAAAAATGTAGGACGCGTCGAAGCTCTTGGTGGTTCCATTTAGATAACCGACAAAGTAAGCACCGGCAAATGAACCCAATGCCCCAAAACTATTGATCAAGGCTATTGCGCCGCCTGAAACATTCTTGGGCAAGACTTCTGTAATAATCGCAAAGAAGGGACCATAAGGAGCATACATCGCTCCGCCGGCAATGACCAGCAGCAAAAACGACAACCAAAAGTGATGTGGCCCAATTAAGTAGGAGCAATAAAAAGCGATGGCTCCAATTAATAAGAAAGGCCATACAAAAAGCTTTCTTTTTAACCGTCTATCAGAAAAATAAGAAGCCGAAATCATAGTGATAATTGCCAATAAATAAGGAACCGCAGAAAGCCAACCAGTAGTGATAATATCAGTGTTGGGTGACGCATTAATGATCGAAGGCAACCACATTACAAAGCCGTAAACACCAATACTCCAGAAGGCATATTGAAAGCACAATAAAATAACGGCTCGTGATCTGAAAGCTTCGGCGTAATTTTTTACTGGCTTGATTGTTTGCTGTTCGGATTGCAATTGTTTCTCTAAATCCTCTTTTTCATTTTGGCCTAACCAATGTGCATCCTTGGGGCTGTCATTAACAAGCCCGTACCAAAAAAAAGCCCACACAATTGCCGGCAATCCTTCCAAAATAAACATGCATCGCCAGCCAACAGAACCGACCAGGTAACCGGATAAAACCGACATCCAGAGTATAGTTACCGGATTGCCAAGAATTAAAAAGGTGTTAGCTCTTGAACGTTCAGTCTTCGTAAACCACTTGCTTAAAAAGATGAGCATGGAAGGAAAAACTGCACTTTCAACTACGCCAAGAAGAAAGCGAATAACAATTAAAAATTTCACATTACTGATCGCGCCTGTTGCCATAGCCAAAGCACCCCAAAGCAAAAGAGACCAAAAGATCAGTTTCCTGGCACTTTTTTTTGAAGCATACAATGCGCCCGGAATCTGGAAAAAAAAATATCCAAGAAAGAAAAGCGAGCCGAGTAATGAAGACATTCCTGCTGTGATGTTCAAATCTTTGGCCATCCCTCCTGCTGCCGCAAAGCCAAAGTTGGCCCGGTCTAAATATGCAAGACTATAAGTAAAAAAGGCAATAGGAATTAAACGAATCCAACGCTTTTTTGCAAGAAGGTTTAACATGCTTTAATAATTGTTTAGAATATTTCCAGCACTTCATTAGGGGTAAACAAAGAAATAATTCAAATTCTTATTCCGGAACCACTCTTAGATTTCACGGATCTTAATTTTTTTGAAACGTACTTTAATTCCGCCGCCCTCGTGAATCTGTAAAGCAATAGATCCGGTTCTGCTTCCTATTTTTTCATCGTTAAGATCGATCATTTGTACACCGTTAAGCCATGTAGTAACGTGACCGCCCTGAACACGGATTTTCATTGTGTTCCATTTTCCCATGTTCAAAATTTTCTCCTTTATTGAATCGGGTTGAATGAGCCAGCCTCTTCCGTAAGATTCATAGATTCCCGCTGTGTGCAGGCCCGGCGGCGCTACTTCTGCCTGCCAACCTGAAATAGTTGTTCCATCTATTGAGGAGTGAAAAAACACGCCACTGTTGCCATTGGCTTCCTGTTTAAAATCTATGGTAAGTTCAAAATCTTTGTATTGCATGGTGGTGCCCAGATATCCATATTTCTTTTCCGGCCCGCTTTCGCAAACAAGATCGCCTTTATCTACGTACCATTTTTCTGTACCATAAATTTTCCATCCCGAAAGATTTTTGCCGTTAAATATAGAATGATACTTTTTTTGACAGAAAATCGTAGATGAGATCAGTACAAAAAAAAGGATGGTTGAAATGCCCTGAATATAATTTTTCATCGAGTAGATTTTAAACAAATTTCTTTAGTAAATAAACCAATTCCTGAAATTATTATTTTCAATTTTATAACAGTTTCATATTTACCGGATCCCAATGAATGATCTTCTTCTGAAAATAACTGAGATTACATGCAATCGCCGGCGCTGCAGCCCGCAAACCAAAAGTTGCGTCTTCCGCTACCGGTTTTCCACCTTGCATGGCGTTGAAAAAATTATGAAAATGATCTACATGTTCATCATATCCTTTTGGTGCAGAATAAACGATATCTGGTTCATTATTTACCGCACGTGTGGAGGGCGGATATTTTTTATCATATTCAGCAATGTACGCCTTTTGCATTGCGTTTGAAAAAGTGTCGATAGAATCCCATCCTCCATAACCGGGCGCTTGAGGCAGTTTACTCATTTTAACTTTAAAAGAATTGCCTGACATTTCTATCATTCCTTCTGTGCCGATCAGGCGGGTATATTCGTCTTCACCTCCTCCATCAGCAAAGTTTACGCTTAGCATTACCTGGAACTTTGGATGAGTCTTTGTTTCGGGATAATCCATTATTGCAGTCATTACATCCGGAACGTCGCGACCGTCTTTCCAATAACTTAATTCACCACTTGCCAGGATTCTTTCCGGACCAAAAGAACTGGTAATAAAATGAAGGCCCGTTAACAAATGGACAAATAAATCACCCGGAATGCCTGTTCCATAAGCATTGTAATTTCTCCAACGGAAAAATCTAACCGGATCAAACGGGACTTTTTTTGTGTTTTTAAGGAAAGTATCAAAGTCCATTGTTTCAGGAGACGCATCAGGGGGAATTGAATATTGCCAGGCGCCTAACGCGTCGTGGCGGCTCATTTTCGCTTCCACCAAATTCAGTTTTCCAATTTTTCCTGATTCATAAATGTGCTTTGCTTTTTCAAAAGCAATGCTGCTGATTCGTTGGCTCCCAACCTGCAAAACCTTGCCGGTTTTCTTTTGGGTGGCAATTACTGCATGGCCCAGATTGATATGTTGAACCATGGGTTTTTCGCAATAAACGGCTTTGCCGGCATTCATTGCGTCTATGCTGATCGTGTCGTGCCAAAGGTCATGAGTTGTCACTATTACTGCATCAATATCTTTCCTGTTAAGTATTTCCCGATAGTCGCGGGTAGTAAAAATATCTTTGCCGTATAATTCTTTTACGTGAGAAAGCCTTCCGTCATACAGATCGGCTGCTGCTACCAATTCCGCGTTCGGAACTTTTAAAGCAGTTGCGGTATCATTGTATCCCATGATGCCCATACCTATGGTAGCAAAACGAATTTTATCATTCGGACTGATACGAGGCTTTGGTTTCAATATTTGTTTTTTATCCACGGCTTTTATATCTATTGATAATAATGGCCCGGCAGCTGAAAGTGCTACACCAGCGCCTAATTGTTTTATAAATTTCCTCCGGGAATTTGTTGATTTTTCTGCCATAATTAATTTCTTGAAAAATGAAAGGTTTGGTTAAGCAAGACAATACATTGAGAATTGAACAAAAGTTCAATTTAATTCTTAAAAGCCGGTTTGCAAATAATTATTTTAATTGAACGTCGGGCTGATGGTCAATAATAAAGCGAATAACATCTTCAGGTTCAATTCCTGCCCGAAAGCAGGCATCCACAATTTCTTCTCTTGAAACATTGGCGGCAAAAGATTTTTCTTTCAACCTTTTTTTTACCCCTTTTATTTCCATTGCTTCGTAACCATTTGGCCTCATTAAAGAATACGCATGAATCAAACCAGATAATTCATCAAAGGCATATAACATCTTATCCATCTTGGTTTGCGGCTGAACTCCAAAATGACCAGGGCCATGAGAAGCAATGGCATGAATGATTTCAGGATCGAGATTTTGTTCTTCAAGCTTTTCGATGATCTTTTTACAATGTTGATCAGGCCATTGGTCCCAATCCGCGTCATGAAGCAGTCCTGCTAATTCCCATCGCCATTGATCTTGTTGATCAAGTCCTTCTTTTTCTTCAGCCCAGCACTTCATGAGGTGTGCCACCTGCAGCATATGTAAGCGAAGTTTGTCATTCAAAACCCATTCGTTCAGCAGTGAAACAGCTTTTTCTTTAGAAATTACATTTCCCTTGTTAACCGGATTTCCAAAAGTATTTCTGTTTAATAAAAGACTCATTTAGTAGTTTTATTAAAGATGCGAAATATTTTTTAAGAAAGAACCAGTAAAATTTTCATTGATCACAAGAAGAGCGAACAATCTAAAAAAGATTTGCACTTTCGAAATTACTTTCTGTTTTTAAACTTCAAAATTCTTTCCTTTGCTTTAATGTCATTATTTATTTGTTCTCTTAATTCCGGAAGCAATGGCAATTGCTATTATGTAGGAAATGAAAAGGAAGCCATATTGGTAGACGCAGGTATCTTCTGCGGCGAAATTGAAAAAAGAATGAAGCGGCTTGGTTTACTAATGGAGAAGGTAAAGGCAATTTTTATTTCTCATGAACATTTGGACCACATAAAAGGATTGCCTGTGCTGGTAAAAAAATACCATCTGCCTGTGTACATTAGCGACGCTACCCGGCGAAATGGGAGATTGGAATTTGAGATAGGTTTAATCAGACTTTTCAATGCACATGAGGCGGTAACCCTTGGTGATTTATCAATTACCGCTTTTCCAAAGTTTCATGACGCAATCGATCCTTATAGTTTTGTGATCAGTTGCAATAAAATTTATGTCGGCGTTTTTACTGATATTGGTAAGCCCTGTCAAAATGTGATACAATATTTTAAACGATGTCACGCTGCATTCCTTGAAGCCAATTATGATGATGAAATGCTGCAAAATGGAAATTATCCTTATCACCTTAAGCGCCGGATCTCAGGTGGACTGGGACATTTAAGCAACAAAGAAGCGCTTCAACTTTTTCTTACCCACAAGCCTCCTTACATGAGCCATCTTCTTTTAGCTCATCTTTCAAAGAATAATAATTCTCCTGAGTTAGTTCAGGAAATATTTAAAGCAAAAGCAGGAAAGGTTAATATAACCGTTGCCTCAAGGTTTCGGGAAACAGAAGTTTTTCATATCCATTCAACAGAAATGTACGAAGATGTTGCTGAATTTAAGCTACAAAAGAGGCCTGTTCCTACCCAGCTGTCATTGGAATTTATTTAGGCAAGTGTGGCACAATATTTAATAGTTTTATTATTCAACGACTAAAAGCTAAACAGTATGCCAGACAAAGATTTACAATCAGCTAAGAAAGATCCGGTGATAAAAAATCCGGAAGAATACAAAAAGAATCTCGAGGCTTTTGAGCAGGCAGAAGAGGATATAGAAAAAGACCCTGATATGAACCTGGATGACCATCCTGATCTAGACGAAGGTGAATTGGCAAGAAAAGAAGGCCATCCTTAAACTGCATTTATTCCCGTTCGTTTTCAATCAGAAACCGGGAGAATTAGTTGAGGCAGTTTCAGGATCGCTATTCTTATTAACTTCTATTCATGAAATTAGGTTCTTCACTCAGGGCTTTGCATTACCGGAATTTTCAATTGTATATGAGTGGACAATCCATTTCCTTAATAGGAACATGGATGCAAACAATGGCAGTAAGCTGGCTCGTTTACGAAATGACCCATTCAGCATTTATCCTAGGGCTGGTCGCTTTTGCCAGTCGTATTCCAATGATGATCTTATCTCCTTATGCCGGTGCTTATGTTGACCGGCACAGCCGCTACAGGACTTTATTGGTTACACAATTTGCCTCGATGTTGCAGGCGGGTTTGCTTGCGCTGGTAGTACTTTCAAATCACTACAACATCGTTATTATTATTTTGCTCAGTATGATGCTCGGTGTTATTAATGCATTTGATGCGCCTTCTCGCCAATCTTTAATGATAGTACTTGTTGAAAATACAAACGATTTACCAAATGCCATCGCACTAAATTCCACCATGGTAACGCTTGCACGTTTGGTCGGACCAGCATTTGCAGGGATTTTACTAAGCACAGTTGGAGAAGGCATTTGCTTCCTGATCAATTTCTTAAGCTTTATTGCAGTAATCACAACCTTGTTGATGATGAAAATCAAGGTGCCTCCTAAAGTCAAACATGTTGAACACATCTGGCAAAACTTAACACAAGGTTTCACTTATTTAAAAAGAAATGAAGGGTTAAAGAATGCGATCATATTGATGGCGATACTCAGTTTTGTTATTATGCCGTATGTGACACTTTTGCCGATCTACGCAAAAAGGGTGTTTAAAGGCGATGTAACAACTTTCGGCTGGCTGAATGCTATTTCGGGATTGGGTGCATTAATGGGTGCAATCTATGTGGCAAGGCTGCATACTGAAAAGAATTTATTGAAGGTGATAATTGGTGCCGGCTTGCTCATTTCAGTAAGCCTTGTTCTTTTTTCTTACACCACTTACTTACCACTCTCATTGTTTTTGATCATGCTTGGTGAAGCAGGCCTGCTTACTTTTATTGCAAGTACGAATACATATTTGCAAACCCATGTTGAAGAAAAAATGCGTGGACGAGTGATCAGTTATTATGTAATGGCGTTTGGTGGCATGCTGCCGATGGGAAGTTTGGCTGTTGGCTTGCTGGCACATTTAACCAGCGCACCTTTTACTGTTTTGGTAGAAGGACTGGGAGGAATTATCACGCTTTTTTCATTCATTCCTGCATTTAGGAAAACAATTAAAAGATCAGAGGAAAAAGCATTGAGACTTGCAAAACTAAAATAACACTACAAATTTTAGAAGATGAAAAGGACCCAAAGCGCTCCCTGGTTTGATATTATGTTGGTATTATTATCTTGTGTAGCAGGAAGTGTGGATGTAATGAGTTATTACAGGCTGGGGCATGTTTTTACAGCAAATATGACAGGGAATACTATTATGTTAGGACTCGCGATCGGGCAGGGAAAAGTGGCTTCTTCTCTTCATTCGCTTGCTGCTTTAGCGGGATTTTTTGCGGGTGCTTTAATCGGTGCTTCTATTATTGAAAATACTAAAAAAGGTTGGTCTTATTATGTTACTCTTAGTGTATTGGTTGAAAGCCTAATTATTCTGTTGCTTGTTCTTATCTGGTTTGAGGAACCGGATGTTCTCAGTAATAATGTTCTTTATGCGTCGATACTTTTAGCTGCTATTGCAATGGGAATCCAAAGTGCCACGATACGATATTTGAACATCCCCGGTGTTGTTACCACCTTTATTACAGGAACCATTACTACCATTGGAATGAGTGTAATCAAAGGTCTCAGAAAAGGATTTGCGAAAGAAATAAAGGCTAAGTTTCCAGCATGGCCGATGTTGAGAACCTTAGAAAAAAGAATTGAATTACAGATAATAGTTTTTTTCGCTTATGGATTTACAGCAGTTATAACCGGCTGGCTTGAATACCGTAGTTCTCTTTTATTACCACTTTTGCCTTTGATACTAATAATAATGGTATTGATAATTGTTATCAGCAGACCCGCACATTCACATATTTTAAATAATCTCCGGCACAGCTAAGCTTATAAGCAACAGGTGATAAATAAGAGTAAAAATGATCAGAAGTTATAGTAAACGAAGAAAAAGCTTACTTTATTTATTTTCGGATATTGAGTTTTCAATTCGCTCAAGGACAGTTCTCATCTTTTCGAAAACGTCTTTAAATTTTGGTAAATCAGCCGAGGTGTAAATGAAAAAAACACAAAGTTGTTTGTTACTTTTATTTAACTGGTTGATCAAATTGGCTTTTTGAAGTCGAAAAGCTTCGCGCATTAATCTTTTGACTCTGTTTCTATCCACTGCATGTTTAAAATAGCGTGTACTGACTGTAAAACCCGCTATGAGAGGCAAATCCTGGTTTTCAGTTTTCATATAAATTAGCCTTAAAGGAAAAAAAGCAAAAGATCTCCCCTCTTTAAAAAGCTGTTGGATCATCTTCCTGCTTTTTAATTTTTCTTTCCTTTTTAAAGTAAATTTTGGAGTGATAAAGCAATTATTGAAATATGAAAAAATATAATAAAGATAAAATAAAAAATAGCCTCGTTGCAGTGAGGCTATTTTAGAATATAATAAGCTGTTTTTTATTTTTTACTTCCGTGTTCATCAGAAACGGTAAGCTTATGGCGCCCTTTTTTTCTCCGGCTTGCCAAAACTTTACGGCCATTTGCGGTAGACATCCTTTCTCTGAAACCATGAACACTTTTACGACGGCGCTTATGCGGCTGGTAAGTACGTTTTTTTCCTGGCATGATTAATTATTTTTCCTTTTATAAAAATTGTTTCCGTCCTGTCAGCTGGGCACCATCCCTGCTGCTTGTGAAAGGGCAGCAAAAGTATGAAAAGATTTTAGATTTTTAGGATCAGTTGTCATAAAATTTTTAAATTTTATCATTTGCAAAAACTGACATCCTATTGCTCATTATCACCTTCTATGGCGGCTTTTCATATATTTTTCGTGAATTATTTCTTCCATTGGTTTTTCATACACTTTGCTTTCCAGCCACGATATTACATCGAGGTAAGCAAAAGAACGCGTTTCGAAACGGTTCTTTTCCAAGTGTTTAATCTTTTTCAAAAACTGCTCGAGCTCCGGTTTCAGAAGTTTAGCATTCACGGTAAATGAATGGCGTAAAAAAGTGAAAATCGCTTCTTCGACTATTGTTAGGTTTTTCATCCGGGCAAAAAAACGATACACAGATTTAATAAGCGATTCGAGGATTTCTTCATTGCCGATCTCGTAGTGACAAAGCAAATGCATAAGCCTTGCATAACATTGAAGATCGTTTCGAAGCCCGTGTTGGTTGTCATTAATGATCTTATGCAAATAATCAATCGCTTTATTATATTCACCAGCGCCAAAATAGAGCGAAGCGAATTTGTAATTAAAAACGAGGATCCGATGAGAATCTACAAATAGGGAATATTCTTTTAGCTTTTCTTCCACTTCAGGGACAATCTTGATTCCTTCCTTAAAATCACCCTTCATTAAAAACTGGTTTATTTTAGCGCTGTTGATGTAAATGGAAGTATGCGTTCTGAAATTATCGTGTTGGTTGGCAACAGGTGTTTTAGCAAAAGCTTCAAACTGATCGAGCGTTTTTTGGAAAGCTTTGAAGTTTCGAAGGTCGAAATGCGCATTCAGTAAATTGTGCATTCCTTTTATGTAATGACCTGTTTCTACAGCCATCATTAATTCGTTTTCATAAAATAAATCGATCCATTTTTGGCTATAACGATAATACATCAAAAAATCCTGCCTTATAAAGGCATACCAGCAATAGCTCTGATACAAATACAACTTTTCGTAAAAACCATGGATTGCCTCCGCATCCTTTGGCAAAGAACTTTTGAAAAAGTTCCTTATATCCTTTTCATCTTCCAAATTACGAGCGTGACCAAAATTTACATACCATCTGTAAAGAAGTAATGCCAGGTTGGAAAGTTTTGTAACGCGATCGATATGCCCGCTTATGTCAAGCGCTTCTTCCGCCAGTAATTCTGTTTTTTCTAAAGAACTTCGTGTAATGTGAAGCGTTTCAATTTTTTTCTCCAAAGAAATAACCTGTACAAGGAAATTCATTTTTTGGTTGGCACGTGCCAATTCTTTTGCTTTCTCAAGGATATGGAGACTTTGAATTTTCAATCCTTTATTGTAAAGCAAGCGCGCATTATCCAACTGTTCACTTAGTTTAAGATCAATATTTTCATTGGTTTTCAATAACCTTAGGCTTGCTAATAATTGCTTATATAAATGAGTTTTTAAATTGGCTAATTGTGGTTTAGAAATATCTTTTAAGGTTTTCAAAAGAGCTTTCTCGTCATAATCAGCAAGTTTATCCAGCGCGTCAAACAACCGGATGATTTTAAGATCTTCCTTAGCTGAACTTCTTTTAATATAAAGCTTAAAATGCCGCTTCTCCGCTTTTTCAAGACAATGTACTAATTGAAATAATGTATCGGAAAATAGATTGGGCATCATTAAAAATTTATGCTGAAACGATTACCGGTAAAGGTTTGTAAAAACACCGGAAGCTCAGCGAGAATATAATTATGTTTAAGTTAATTATGTTTAAAAATTACTGTTGTATCAGTTTGTTCTACAAATCAATTAATAAATAAATTACTTGTTTTAACGGTGGCTAAAAATCACTGTTTTTCGTCAAGCTCGTCTAAAGCACAAATTGATTTAAGAGTCTCCGCCTGTTTCTACAGGGGGCTTTATTTTTAATGCTAAAAATAGTTTTAATTTTTTATTATTGCTTTTCAATTGTAAAATTTGATACTTCGACATTACCTCTTAAAATGAAAATACTTGCCGGGATAGCCGGCAAGTATTGTTTTACATTGGGTGCAGAGCGTGGCGGTTATAATTTAGCCACTTCATAATTTTCCACAACATGCGTCGTTGATCTAATATGAAAAACCTCCGATTTATGTGTTTTTGCTGTTGTTACCTGGATAGTTATACCGAAATCAGGAGAAGTCATATCATCCTCATTAATATCCAAACGATATTGGCGCGATACGTTTGCTCCTTTTACTTTTTCAGAATAAAGTACTTTTCCGGATTGATCTTTTATACTGATAAGGTATTCAGCGTCTGTCAGGTTGTTGAGATTCAGCTGAAAAACTGGTTGGTTTTCAGTTTTGCCTACATATTTCAATTCCATTGGCTCATTTGGATTTTTAGCTGCTAAAGCAGTGTTAGAAGACCCAAGTGTACAAATTGCTAACAAAGAAACAGTAACGATTTTTGCTACATTCAATTTAGTTCTCATAATTATTTATTTTAAGGGTTAAGGGATACTTTATTTTAAATCGAGAGTAAAAGTAACAGTCGTGAAGATGTGATACAAGCCAACTTCCCGCGGATTTTAGCATCTTAAAAATCAAAATAAACGCTTGAAACCCTCATATATAGCGCATTTATTAAAAAATGAATATGATGCCCAAGGGTTAATTTTTACATTTTCTAAAGATTGAAACTTTAACTGGAGCAAGACATTTAAAACGAACGTGCAAAGGCATAGTGAATGAAATAATTCCTATGATTTTTACTGAAAAAGATCAGCTCGAAAAACTCTTTCGAATGAACAATAAAAACTGTTACAATCAACAATGCTTTCATCTCTTTTTTGAATCACGAGCTTATGAATAACCTAAGTAACAACACCCCAAATTGCAAAATCCTCAAAAGTGCCATCGTTATTAGAATCGGTGTGCAGTCTGATCTTAATATTGTTTTTTTCAAAACGCCAAATCAAGAGCTCTCCATTAAGTATGGCAATGATTACTGTACCGGTAGCCGCTTTAAGGAACGGTCAACCACTACTACCCTTCTTTGTATATCCCCGCAGGGCGCATTCAATTGCTGTTTACACGCATAAAAAATGTAGCCGGTTTGTTCCTGATCAATTCTTCATTAAGATCAATACCACGATCCATATAATCATTAGTGGCTGCACTGAAACCAGTTGCATTAGCACTGTGTACGTCTTTGTGAGAAAATCCTTTTGAGCGCTATAAGGGGAATAATACAAATTATCAGTTGGCATAAAAATATTTTTTTATGCTAATATTTTTAGTAAATTTATGCTAAATATTTTAATAGAAAAATTTAATTAAATGAACAGTTCTCTGCTGCACATGAATATACACAAATGTCCATATTTTGAATACCTGTTGGTATTAAAACCTAATGCTAGTGTGAATGAGAAGATATTGCAGATTAAAGAAGAATTTTCAAAAAAGTTTAAAGTTCTGTCTGCAACACATTCTTACCCGCATATTATCTTAGTCAATTTTCTTCAATTCAAAATGAGGGAAACCCAGCTGATAAATTGTTTGAATACCATAGCAATGGGTTATCATCCTTTTCCAGTAACCTTAAAAGATTATGAAAGTTTCCCATGCCATACAATAATTATCAATATCGAATCAAAACAACAAGTGCGCAATCTTATTAAAGAGTTAGCTCCGGTGCGTCAGCTAATGACTTTGAACAAAGAGAAAAAGCCTCATTTTATGGATGATCCTCATCTTACTGTTGCTCGAAGTTTGTTACCATGGCAATATGAACAAAGCTGGAATGAATACCGCCGAAAGCATTTTACAGCTCATTTTATCGCAGAAAGTATGGCGCTTTTGAGAAGGCCGCTCGCGGTTAATTCGGACAGGAAGATCGTGCCGGGGAAATATCAAAAGGTAATGCAATTTCAATTTCTGAATCTGCCAGTTACTACAAGACAAGGTGAATTATTTAACTAATTATGAAAACAATCAAGATGAAAAAACAACTAAAGCAAGATCATTTCAAAGTGTCACGACAAAAACAGGAAGAAGGCAATGAATATTTATCCGGCCGTGGCGCGCAATTTAATACAAGCAACCGCTTTCAGAAAAACCAAGTAAAAGAAGAAATTGAAGCAATTGATGAATGGGATAACGCAAATGTTTCTACCCAATATATAGAACAGCAGGTAAAGAGTATTGTGAACAAAGTAGAAAGTCCCGATCTGGGAATGGCTTATAGCATGAATCCTTATGCCGGTTGCGAGCATGGATGCATTTATTGCTATGCACGAAATGTGCATGAATACTGGGGTTATAGCGCCGGGCTGGATTTTGAGAGAAAAATTATTGTAAAAGTAAATGCGCCGCAAATGCTTCGGAAAACGTTCATGCATTCGAAATGGGAATCGCGTCCTATCATGTTAAGTGGCAATACAGATTGTTATCAACCTGCAGAGCAAAAATACAGGTTGACGCGCGGGCTTCTTGAAGTTTGTAACGAATTCAATCAACCGGTTGGAATATTGACAAAGAACTCATGGATTATAAAAGACAAAGATATTTTACAAGAACTGGCAAAGAAAAATCTTGTATCTGCGATGGTTTCAATTACGTCTTTCAATGAAGAATTACGCAGAGCAATGGAACCAAGAACTGCGACGGCACACCAACGTTTGAAAGTAATTGAGGAATTGAGTAACGCCGGAATTCGTATGGGAGTGATGATGGGACCAATGATCCCAGGATTGAATGAACATGAAATGCAACGGATAATGAAAGAAGCAAGCGAGGCGGGCGCAAAATTTACTGCTTATACTTTTATACGATTGAATGGCGCTATCAAATTTTTATTTCGTGATTGGTTGTATAAAAATTTCCCAGACAGGGCTGATAAAGTGTGGCACTTGATTGAATCAAGCCACAATGGAAAAGTGAACGACAGCAGATGGGGTGTGCGAATGAGGGGTGAAGGAAATATTGCAGAAATTGTCAATCAACAATATAAAAAATATGGTAAAATATATCACATGAATGAAGACAGGTGGAAATTGAATACAATAGAATTCAAAAGGCCAGGAGAGCAGGGAAAATTATTTTAAGCATTTTCTAAAGATCGATATGTTTGGAATTCACTTTTGTACCAAAAAAGATTTCAGAATGTTGATCAAAATCGGTTGTTGAATCTGTAGTATAAAAGTCTAGTTGACTATTTTTACTGCATTTGTCTTTAATTGTAGTATGACGCCCGAGATATTCTGAAAGACTTTCCGCAATGATCTTACCCTGGGATATTACCTGCACATTTGCAGGTAAAAATTGTTTTATTTTCTTGATCAAAAGTGGATAATGGGTGCAAGCGAGAAGAACTGTATCAATTTCAGAATTTGCTTTTAGAAGAAGATTCAAATCTTTTTTAATAAAATAGTCAGCCCCTTCAGAATCATATTCGTTGTTTTCGACCAATGAAACCCACATAGGACAGGAATGCTGGAATACTTCTGTTTCAGGGAAAAACTTTTTAATTTCAATCAGATAAGAATCTGATTTTACAGTTCCCTTCGTTCCTAAAATGCCTAATTTTTTACTTTTCGAATAATCCCCAATAATTTCGGCAGTCGGTCTTATTACGCCCAGTACTCGTTTTTCAGAATCAAATTGAGGAAGATATTTTTGTTGAATGCTTCTCAAAGCCTTTGCTGATGCCGTATTACAGGCAAGAATAATAAGAGGACAACCCTTTGAAAAAAGCCATTTTACAGCTTCCAAAGTATATTCATAAACAGTTTCAAAAGAGCGCGATCCATAAGGAGCTCGGGCATTATCGCCCAAATAAATAAAATCATATTCCGGAAGCCGGTTTTTTATTTCTTTTAAGACTGTAAGGCCACCATAACCGGAATCAAAAACGCCTATTGGAGCTGTCATCATTTGTCAAAAGTAAAGAAGCCACCCCGTTTATTGGGTGGCTTACAGAATAAAAATTTAAATTATTTATGGCTTCTTTGGTGTAGTGGTGGTGCTAGGTTCTTTTAAACCAAGTTTTTTTATTACCAAAGGCCCAAGATCGTCGGCCGGAGGCATTACTATCAATGCTTCTTTTGGCATCACGTAAGTATAACCATGCTCTTTCGCCACGGCTTCTATAGCATCCTGCAATTTCTTTTGAATAGGAGCGGAAAGTTCCTGTCTTTTTTGTGCAAATTGATCCTGAATTCTTTGGTTTTCACCTGCCAGTTCCTGGCTTTGCTTTTGAAGATCGTTTCTTCTTACTTCCTTCATGCTGGGACTCAAAGTAGTAGAATCTTTTACAAATTTTTGAATGGCGTCATTCAAAGCAGTTTGCTTTTCCTGGGCATTTTGATAAAGTGATTGCTGATATTGATCCAGCTGTGATTGCACAGTTGCAGCTTCAGGCATTAACTGAATAATTTCATCAGCACTTATATATCCAATCTTTTGAGCGTTTGTCGTTGTTGAAAATCCGAATATTCCTGCAGAAATAAAAAGGATAGTTAGAAATCGTTTCATTTTTTGTTTTTGTGGTTTGTTTATATAAAGTGTTTAAAAATTAAATTTAGGATGCACGCTATTTTCTGTTTGACATTTATTTAACACCCAGTTCTTTCAATACATCATCACTCTTATCCAGTTTTGGGTCGGCAAATATAACGGTAATTCCATCACTTTTATCCAAAATAAAATCATATAATTTACCGGCCGCCAATTTTTGTATTGCATTGTAAACCTTATCCTGTATCGGCTTTATCAATTCTTCACGTTTCTTGAAAAGATCACCCTGGTAACCAAATCTTTGACGCTGAAGATCGTTGAGCGCCTTTTGTTTATTGTAGATCTCGTCTTCACGCTTTTTTTTAAGTTCATCACTAAGCATCACCTTTTCAGCATCATAATCTTTATACATTTTATCAAGTTCAGCTGATTTTTGATCAATTTCCTGTTGCCACATCTTACTGAATTGATCTAACTTTTGTTGAGCTTCAGTATATTCAGGCAATTTGTTTAAAATGTATTTAGAATCAATAACGGCGTATCGCTGTGCAACTCCATTCGCCGCTAATGCGAAACTAAACAGGAAGATAAAAAGTAGCTTTTTCATTCTAAGTCTTTTCAATTAATTCTGATTAAGTAAAATAGTAAAGCAACAAATTATAGGAAATTTTATTTGGATCGTAATTACCTTCATTATTCCGGTTCCTGGCCAAGCATAAAGGTAAATTTGGCAGCGCCTTTTAAACCAGTAGATGAATTTATTCGATCAAGTCCAATTCCATAATCGAAGCCAAGAAGTCCAAACATCGGAAGGAAGAATCGCATACCCAAACCTACTGAACGGCGTAATTTAAAAGGATTATAATCTTTAAAACTATACCATCCATTCGCTGCCTCAAAAAATGCAAGTCCATAAATAGTGCTGCTTGCACTAGTGCTAAACGGATACCTCATTTCCAATGTATATTTATTGAAGATAGTAAAAAAGTTGGTTGCCTGGCTAAGATCGGGATTAATTTTCGGGTTAGAATTATCATAAACAGGATAACCTCGGTGAGCTATAATATCATAACCCAACAAACCATAGTTATTGCTTAATCCTGCATCGCCCAACTGAAACCGGCCGAATGGAGACAACGGTGCGCTTGTATTATATCTTCCCAGGAAACCATATTTTGCAGCTGCATATAAAATAAACTGCTTGTCTTTATTTTCTCCACGACCCTGCCCGATCGGCACATACCATTGTGCAGTAAACCGCTCTTTGTGATATTCCACCCACTTGTACTCGTCTGCTTTACTCAAAACCTGCCCATTCCTGAATAATGAATAAGGCGGAGTTAACTCTGTACTTAAAATAAAGTTAGAACCACTTGTGGGGAAGATAGGATTTGGTCCTGCTGAACTTCTGGCAAGGGTGATCTTAAAACTGATATTATTGGAAACTCCGTTTAACAGACCAGGGAAAATATTATAATTCTTCAGTTTATACCGTTGGTAATTCAATTGGTATACAAGTGAAAAGTAATCATCCGGCCATTGCAATTGCTTACCAAGAGAGACACTTATTCCTGTATTTTTTATATAAGATGAATCTGCGTAAGAGCTATTATAGTACCCGGTATGCGGATCAAAAGCATTGGCATATTTTGTATCATAGTAGCCGATAGTAAATGGATTTCTCCTCTTACCACCAAGCCACGGTTCAGTAAACGAAAAGTTATACGACCTGAATTGTTTACCATTACTTTGAGCCCTTAAACTCAGTTTTTGTCCATCGCCAACCGGTAATGGATCCCAGGCCTTTTTATTAAAAATATTGTAGATCGAGAAGTTATTAAAGGTTACTCCCAATGTTCCAGTAAGGCCAATTCCACCTCCAAATCCTGCTGAAAGTTCCAATTGGTCAGACGATTTTTCTACCACATTCCAGGTAATATCAACCGTTCCGTTCTCCGGGTGTGGAACTATTCCCGGAGAAATTTTTTCGGCGTCAAAATAACCTAACTGTGATAGTTCTCGTTGCGTTCTTATGATTTTTTCCCTGCTGAATTTTTCACCAGGAATGGTTCTCAATTCCCGACGGATCACATATTCTTTCGTTTTGTCGTTCCCGCTGATGCCTACTTTTCCAATCGTTGCCTGTGGCCCTTCCACGATCCGGATCTCATGATCAATCGTATCATTATATACGGCTGTCTCAACAGGAACAATGCGAAAAAATAAATAGCCATCATCTTCATACAAACTTGAAATATCGCCACCTTCCGGTGAAGGAATAACTCCTAATTTTTTATTTAATGTAGCAGCATTATATACATCGCCTTTCTTAATTCCCAATATAGCATTTAGTATAGAATCCGAATATTTTGTATTGCCCTTCCATGTAATATTGCCGAAATAATAACGGGGGCCTTCCGTAAGTTTTATCGCCACATCAAGATTGCCTTTGTCGTTATAAGTAGTATCAGCGACGATTGTCGCATCGCGAAAACCGAGGGAATTATAGTAGTCTAATAATTTATCTTTATCCTCCTGGTATTTCTTTTCATTAAACTTTGAAGCACTTAAAAACTTAATACGTACATACGGGTCAAGGAACTCCTTGGTTTTGGAAGGCAGGAGAAATCCGTTTTGTTTTATATAATTATTAAATGTGAGGTAATTCGTTTTTGTAGAATCGTAAACATTATAATCTTCAGAAGGAAACAAGGTGAGCCTGCTTTTTTCTTTTGTGCCCTTCATCTGTTTCTTAAGTTTCAAATCGCCGACTTTATGATTGCCTGCAAAATAAATATTGTTGATTCTTACCTTACCATTTTTATTAACAGTAAAAAGTATGTTTACTGCGTTAGTAGCTTTGGTATCCTTGCTTTCACTGATGACCACATCAACATTTCTATAGCCTTTATCTACAAAAAATTTCTTGATCGTAGAAATCGCTGAAACTTTAAAACCTTCTGTCACTCTGGTTACCCGGCCCTTTTTTAAATCCAGTTTCTTAGTGATATCATCAGATTCTGTTTTCGTGATGCCTTTGAATTTAAAATTAGAAAGTACCGGCCTGTCGGTCACATGTATTTCAACTGAAAGGTCATTACCGTTTAATTCTGTAAGATAAATTTCAACATCAGAAACCAGATTTTGCTTCCATAAATTAGAAATCGCGTTTGCAAACTGATCACCGCCCGGAAGTACGATTTTATCGCCTACAGCGAGACCTGAAATTGAGATGATCAGGTTTGGATCAAAGGTTGTTCCTGTTACGGTTATGTGAGAGATAGTATATTGCTTTGGAGTTTTAGCATTGAAAATATTTTCAAGTTCCACATTTACCGAACTCGGAATAGTGTCTTTATTAGCAGAAATTGAAGGGACGGTATCAGTATTTGCATTATTACGAGATACAGTATCTTTCACAATCTGGGCAGACGCAGCAGTTCTGGCAGTAAAAGAGATTGCTATCAAGAAAAGTATCTTGTAGATAGTATGCATTAAATCGATTTTAATAGGGCGGCAAGATAATTTCAATTATTAAAAGTTTTTGTTAAATCAACCAAATACTAAGGGATCAGTGCAAACATAAAATGTATAACGGAAGGCGTTTATATTAGGAAGATTATTATACCTGTTCGCTGGTTTTACCAAATCTTCTTTCACGCATTTGATAATTCAAAAGTGCTTCGTACAAATTTTCTTTTCTGAAATCAGGCCAGAGTGTATCTGTAAAGTATAATTCTGAATAAGCAAGTTGATACAATAAAAAATTACTGATCCGGTATTCGCCACTGGTACGTATCATCAATTCAGGATCGGGAAAATTGGCGGTACATAAATGTTGCTGAAAGACTTCATCTGTAATTTGATTAGCATCAATTTCACCATCACTTACCTCTTTTGCGATACTCTTCACTGCATTTAAAATTTCCCACCTGCTGCTGTAGCTTAACGCCATTATTAAATTCAATCCTGTATTCTTTTTTGTTTCTTCACATGCTTCGTTTAATTCATTATGCGCGTCAGGAGGAAGTAAATCAGTATTTCCAATCACATGCAACCGGATATTATTTTTATTAAGTGTGGCTACTTCGTTGCGGATTGTTTTTACAAGTAATTCCATTAATCCAGAAACTTCATCTTTCGGCCTGTCCCAGTTTTCAGTACTAAAAGCATAAAGAGTAAGATAACTGATTCCCAATTCAGCACAACCTTCAACAATATTCCTGACACTTTCAACACCATTGTAATGGCCAAATAGCCTGTCTTTGCCTTTTTCTTTTGCCCATCTGCCGTTTCCATCCATAATAATGGCTATGTGCCGCGGAAGTTTTTCGGCTATCAATTTATCTTTTAAACTCATCTCGTTTTAAAAAAGGAAGTCAGGCATTCAGCGGCCTGACTCAACAAAAGTAAGAAAATAGTGAAACAGAATGCAGCTAAATATTTTAAGGAATGACTGTCGGGCAATGATAAGAAGTGACGTTAAATGAAATTCCAAATTCTGCAATCGTATATTGATCATTTTGCTTGCTAAAACCCCGCTGACGTCCTTCAATACCAATAGGTGGGCCGACTTCAAACGAACGATCCTGCATGATGCCAGCAATAGATTTGCCCCCCGCAGTCGATGGAAACTTATCTGCTCCAACGTAAGTTGTGCTTACATCATCAATATAATCAGTCGTAGTAAAGCGGTGAGTAATTTCAAAAGAAAGATTTACTCTATCGTTAATCGCGTATTTTACTCCAAACCCGAGGGGGAAACACAAGGCCGTGCTTCCATATTCTTTACGGCCCTTATAAAAGGTTTCACCTTCTGTATGCAAAGGCCTTAAATACACTTTTTGATTGTGATAATAAGCATAAGGGTCGTAAGTAAAAAAACCAATGCCGACAGTAGCATAAGGTGTAAAGGAATGTGCAGGATCAGTAGGAATGAATTTAAAAAAATTGAAGTCTCCCTGGAGCGCAATTTCGAAAATATTTGTATTAAAGCTTAAATTTCGCCGTTGATCATACTCATTTTTGCTATAAATATCGCTATATCCCAATTTTGCAAAATGCCCTGAAAGACGCACTGAAGTATAATTGCCGAATTGTTTTCTTATAAAACCGCCAATGTCCATCTTTGGCCTGTTGATTCGAGTACGGTTATTCAAATCGCCAAAATAGTGTGCAACCCCGGCGGTAATACCAAACTCACCTTCCTGTACATATTCGTTCATTTGTGCCTCAGTGCGAATAGTAAAGGCAAGAGTTATTATTACAAAGGCGATAAGCTTTTTCATATGTCCGGACAAAATAAGTGATTTAAAAGTAAGAAATAACTGACATTTACTAACTTGTAACGTTAAAATTTAGTAATTCCGTTTATCAAGACCCCAGGATAATTTGTTGCGGAGCGTTTGAAGGAAATTATTTTCATTTAACCTAACAAGATTAATACCGAAAACTTCCTTTCTTATGGCGAGTAAAACCTCTTTCGATGCTATTTCCCTGCGACTATCAAGCGTGCATAAAAAACCATCTGTTCTTCCTTCAATCTCAAATGAAATAATTGAATCATCAGGAATTACCAGTGGCCTGATATTTAAATTGTGTGGAGAAACCGGCGTAATAACAAGACTCGCCGAGTCAGGAAAAACCACTGGACCGTTACAACTTAATGAATAACCGGTAGAACCTGTGGGAGTAGCGACAATAAGACCGTCTGCCCAATAAGTATTTAAAAATTCGCCATTCAGATAGGTGTGAATTTTAATCATTGGCGATGTATCCTGTTTGTGAATCGTAAACTCATTAAGCGCATAACTTAATCCTTTGAACAAAGGCATATTCGCGTCAAGATGAACCAGTGATCTCTTGTCCAAAACAAAAGTTCTCTTAATAAGTGCTTCCAGTGCTGAACCGATTTCATCTTTCCCGATACTTGCAAGAAACCCAAGTCTTCCATAATTAATTCCTAAAATGGGAATCCCTTTGTCGCCAACAAAAGTTACTGCATCCAGCAAAGTGCCATCGCCTCCAAGGCTAATGATAAAATCTATTTCATCAAGATCTTCAGAACAGTTGAAGGTGGAATATTTGTTCTTTATACTTATAGAACTATAAAACAGGTTAAAAAAATCCTGGTAAATGACCGGTTCAATATTATATTGAGAAAATTCAGCAAGCAAAACTTTCAATCCTTCCAGTTGCTCCGACTCTAACCCACGACTATAGATCGCTATGCGCATAATGATTTCAATTTTAAACCGCTTGCAGGTCTTTGATAGTATGTAAAAATAATTGCTTTTAATTAATTAGCAGGAGAATGTTGGCAAAAGTGAACAACAGGTAAAATAAAAAATAAGAATATTAATTGATTTACTGTAAATAAGGCGAATGGTCGATATAGATCAGATATCGAGGTAATTCATCAGGTTATTATAATTGCTGTTGATTTCGTTTTCAAATAATTCTTCACCGGAATAATAAGTAACCGAATAATCATACCTCTCAAAAGTCGCTATGATTGTTGAGATTTCTTTCTTATTTATTTGCAATGTTACTTCGAGAAGATCGGGAAGGGAGTGAGGAGTCACATTTAGATGAAGTATCGTGGCGCCGTCGCTTTCAATAATGCTGTTGATCTCTGAAATGGCAAAACGGGTGCGTTCCATTTCAAGCACTACTATTGCACCAAATTCTGCTGAACCACAAAAATTTCCCATCTCTGTTATCAAAGCTCTGGAAGAAATTGTTCCCTGAAATTCATTCTTATCATTTATTACAGGAATAACATTGGTGTGGTATAAATTGTAAATACTTGCCGCTTTTAAAAAATAAAATTTTGCATTTACTGCCGCAGTTATAAAGTTGGTTTGATAAACATCAAGAGTTGTTTCTTTATTTTGTTCATCCACCAAATCTTCTTCACTTATCAGTCCCAGAAATTCGCCATCTGAAACGACAGGCAGATGCGAGGTTTTATGATCATTCATCAAATGGAGCACAGTCTCTACGGTATCCTTCAGCTTCAATAGTGGATAGATATTATCTGCAAGTTGCAGCGTTGTCATTTTCTTAAATTTAATTTTTTACTGCAATAATGTCTTGTAAAAGACAAAATAAATCAAAGAATCGTTGCAGCAGGTATTTTTAATTTTGAAAGAAAAGCACTAAGAATCTTGTTAAATTCATTGGGAACTTCCATCATTGGCGCGTGACCGCATTTATCAATGAAATGCAATTCACTGTTTGGGATCAGTTCATTAAACTCCCTGGCAACGAAAGGTGGGGTGATCGTATCATTGTTACCCCAGATCAGGCATGTAGGCTGTTTTATTTGATTTAATTCATCGCCGAGGTTATTTCGAATAGCAGATTTTGCCAGTGAAATGATCTTAATAACTTTAAGCCTGTTGTTGGTTATTTCAAAACATTCGTCAACCAGTTCATCTGTCGCCATTGCCGGATCATAGAAGGTAAGCTGAGTTTTCTTGCGAATATATTCTTTGTCTCCGCGCTTTGGATAACTGTCGCCCATTCCGTTTTCAAAAAGACCTGAACTTCCGGTAAGAATCAGCGATTTTATTTTTTCAGGATTCTTCAACACATACACAAGTGCAACATGTCCACCAAGCGAATTACCCAATAAATGGATCTGGTCATAATCTCTTTGTTCCACAAATTTTTTTACAAATTTTTGCAGGCCTCCTACAGTGGTATGCAACAGATCAAGATCGAAGAGTGGAAGCAAAGGAACGATTACCTTATGCGTCTTTCTGAAGTATTCGACCAGGTGAGAAAAGTTACTTAATGCTCCAAACAGGCCATGCAATAATAGCAAAGGTTCTCCTTCTCCTTCTTCTATAAATTTAAACTTCCCGTCTTGTTTCAATTGATATTCCATGAATTTTCCGATGCAAATTTTGATGCCCGAATTATTGCTAAAATAAATGTTTCTGCTGAAAAAATTAGCTAAATAATATTTACAATTATTTTCAGGCTGCTAATTTATTACCTAAATTTTGAAAAAAAGATTGAAGCTGCAGGAATAAATCTTTAAACACCGGAATTATTTTTCCGAGGTTGTCAATTACCGCGGGTCCCCATGGAGCTACAAAACTGTAAACTTTAGAAGCTTTTATAGTTTCAGGTCTTAAGAGCGCCATTTTTTCTGCAAAAAATAAAATAACACTAAAAATAATCGTGTAAATAATTATGTAAAATACGATTCCTCCAAGCCTGTCAAGCCAACTGAGCATCGCCATACTTATGGTTTTCCTGATAATCCTTGCACCAATGTTCACCAATAAAACAACCACAATAAACACCAAAGAAAATGCTATCAAAGGCATCCATTTACCCGAAACTCCGGAACTAGTTTGAAGATGTTGGGCAACTATAGCAGAAAGTTTAAGTGCCGCTGCCAGTCCGATTATAAAGGCAATGAAAGAAAATATTGCAACTACAAAACCTTTTGAAAATCCCTTAAAAACAGCAATGATCATTACTACAAGAAATGAAATGTCTATAATCATTTTTAAAGGACTTTATCCATTAAAAGCAGAAGTGTATTAGCCTTCTGCTTACAGCCTAAGATTTATTAAGCATTTGCTTCACGATTCCGGCGATTGTTTTTCCATCGGCTTTCCCGGCGAGTTGCTTATTGGCAATTCCCATAACTTTCCCCATATCAGCCGGCGAAGAAGCACCGGTTTCTTCAATTATTTTTGAAATAACACCTTGCAATTCAGCCTCATCCATTTGTTTTGGTAAGAACTTTTCAATCACTTCAATTTCCTCTCTTTCTTTAGAAGCAAGGTCTTCACGGTTTTGCTTTTCATAAATTTCCAAAGAATCTTTTCTTTGCTTTACCAGTTTTTGCAAAAGTTTGATCTCATCTTCCTCTTTAATTTTTCCACCCGCACCTTCTGCTGTTTTTGCATTGATAATTGCTGATTTGATAGCCCGCAATCCGCGTAATGCTTTTTCATCTTTGGTCAACATAGCTGTTTTTAGCTCTGCCATTACCTTTTCTTCTAAAGCCATAATTGTAAATTAATTAATGATTACCAAGTGAAAATAAAATGATCCAAAAAGTTCGTTTACTGATCTGCTCTTTCTTTTTCCACAAATTTTTTATGAAACTCGTTCGCAAATTTTTTTATCTCATCCGAAAGATCCTTTCTCCTCGTGGCACGTTGAAAAGTATCGCCCATGGTAAAGAAAACCTGGTAAAAAAAATCAGCCATTTCATCCATCATCATATCTTTTGTCCAAAGATCGATCCTTAAAGCCGTTTTTTCTGCCCCATCCCAAAAGGCCAAAAACATCGCTTTGGCATTTTGATTTTCTTCGGCTGTACTTCCAGAGGCATTCCAGTTTATCTTTTGAGGAACTTTTTCAGCGTCAAGCTGTACATTGATTTTTATGTTTGATTCTTCCATAATTGGCTGCAAATTTACTACTATTGCATTTGAATAAACATTTGTATTTAACCTTTCTTTAACCATGTAACAAATACATTTGCCAACTTAATAATGCGTATGAAAAAGATTGTTTTTGTAGTTATGAGTTGTTTGTTTTTTTCAATGGCGTTTTCGCAGGAAACCGAGCCATCAGCTACAGATAACAATAAAGTAAATTTTGCCAATCGTTCAGGAGATCATTTCATGCTTCAACTTTCTTCTGATCATTGGGCTGGAATGCCGGATAGTATAAGTAGCCATCAAAAAGGTTTGTCAAGGGGGTTTAATGCTTATGTAATGCTCAATAAACCTTTCAAAAACTCTCCGAAACTAAGCCTCGGTATTGGGGTTGGAATCAACACAAGCAGTATTTATTTCAAAAAAATGGAAGTGAATGTAAAAGCGGCGCCGGGCTTATTGCCTTTCATCGCTGAAGATTCTGCTGATCATTTTAAGAAATATAAATTAGCTACAAGTTTTCTTGAGATTCCCTTGGAATTCCGTTATACTTCAAAACCAAACGACCCGAATAAAAGTTTTAAAGCCGCTGTTGGATTAAAAGTCGGAACGATGGTGAATGTTCACACAAAAGGGAAAATACTGCAAAATGCTTCCGGCACTACACTAAACAGTTACCTGGTAAAAGAAAATAGTAAGCGATTTTTTAATACCAGTGATTTTATGGCCACCGCGCGGTTCGGCTATGGAATTCTTTCTCTCTTTGGTTCTTATCAACTTAATAAGCTATTAAAAGATGGTGCGGGACCTAATATTAAATTATACCAGGTCGGCCTTACTATAAGCGGATTGTAATTTTTTCTCTGCATTTTATCAACCTTCTTACAGCAAACAAATAATTAAGCAGGAATTTTGTTTATTGTGGTACAATCTATGCATCGCTTTTCTTAATTCATCTTTTTAAAGAAACGGATCATTTACTTTTGTCCTCTAAATAATTTCTATTGGTCGAAAAAAAAATAAACTATAATAATCCAATTAATGTAGTTCTTGTAGCCGTCATTCAAAACGGGCAGCAGGAAACAGAGGTAAAAGAATACCTTGACGAATTGCAATTTTTAGCCGAGACTGCGGGCGGAGTTACCACTAAGACCTTCACACAAAAACTGGATCATCCTGATAGCCGCACTTTTGTTGGAAAAGGAAAATTACAGGAAATAAAAGATTTTACTCAAAGAAAACATGTTGACCTTGTGATTTTTGACGATGAACTTACCGGATCTCAAATTTCGAATATCAAAAAAGAATTAAACGTTACAACTATCGACAGAAGTGACCTCATTCTCGACATTTCTGCTTCGCGTGCTCAAACGGCGCAGGCAAAAGTGCAGGTGGAGCTTGCACAATATCAATATATTTTACCACGCCTGAAAGGAATGTGGAAACACCTTGAAAGACAGGGCGCGGGTATTGGAAGCCGCGGTCCGGGTGAAACAGAAATAGAAACTGACCGGCGTATTGTAAAAGACAAAATAAGCCTCCTACGAAAAAGACTTTCAGAAATCGACAAGCAATCTTTTACCCAAAGAAAAGATCGCGGCGAATTTATCAGAGTGGCGCTGGTTGGTTATACAAATGTTGGCAAATCAACCATAATGAACCTGTTGAGCAAAAGTGATGTATTTGCAGAAAATAAATTATTCGCAACACTTGACACAACTACACGTAAAGTGGTTTTGGGCCATACACCACTTCTTTTGAGTGATACAGTTGGTTTTATTCGTAAGCTTCCGCACCATCTTATTGAAAGTTTTAAAAGCACTTTGGATGAAGTTCGTGAAGCGGATATTTTATTACACATCGTTGATATTTCTCACCCAAAGTACGAGGAGCAGATTGCAGTTGTAAATAAAACTTTACATGAACTAAAAAGTTTTGAAAAGCCGATCATTATTGTCTTCAATAAAATGGACCAGTACGAAAAAAATACTTTTGACCAATGGCTTCCGCAAGAAGTTAAAGAACAATTACTGGCAGAACTAAAAGAGAGATGGCAGGTGCAAACAAATGGCCATTGCGTATTCATTTCCGCTACTGAAAAAACCAATATTAAAGAATTGAGGCAGGTAGTTTTGAACCAGGTGAGAGAATTATATCAAAAAAAGTACCCCTACAAAGCAGAATTTTTCTATTGATGGACCAGACTGAGAAATGGACTAAAATTGCAGACAATCTACAAGACATTTCTTTTGGAAATAATAATATCGGCATAATTAAAAATGCGGAAAAATCCATTTGCATTGCAAAAACCTCGGAAGGTTTAAAAGCATGTTCCGCCAGCTGTCCACATGCGGGAGGCGATCTTTCGGAAGGCTTTCTTGATAAGAAACAGAATATCCTTTGCCCGGTTCATAATTATCGTTTTTCATTAAACACCGGTAGAGATGCGTTGGACGAAGGATATTTTCTCAAAATTTATAAGCTTAAAGAAACTGCAGAGGGAATATTTATCAAGTTAGAAGAATGATAAATATCCATTTACATAAAAAGAAAAGGCACAATTTAGTAACTTTGCAAGCTGTCATTTTGGCTTCGAAGCATTTCCTGCACTAAAATTGACATAGACATTTACCTTTTTTAAAATAAATAATTTATACATACTATGGCCGGTCTACTCTCATTATTATTTGGTGGCAATAAAAGTGAAAAAGATGTAAAGGCAATAAAACCGTTGGTTGAAAAGATCAATTCTTTTTTTCAACAATATCAATCCTTATCCAATGACGAATTGCGTGGCAAGAGCGTGGAATTTCGCGGAAGGATAAAAGGGTATGTAAAAGTAATAGATGAACAGATAGAATCTGAAAAAGCTGAAGCAGAAAAGTTAGATTCAGCTGATATTGCAGGCCGGGATGCAATCTATCGCCATATCGATGAAATGCGCAAAGACCGTGATAAAAAACTGGAAGAGATTCTTCTTGAGATTTTACCTGAAGCTTTCGCGGTAGTCAAAGAAACGTCGCGCAGATTTAAAGAAAATCCTGAACTTGAAGCTGCTGCTACCGAATTAGATCAAAAGCTTGCTGAAACTAAAAGCTACATCCGCATTGAAGGTGAGAAAGCGATTTATAAAAACAAATGGACAGCAGGCGGAAATGAGATTGTTTGGAACATGGTTCCTTATGATGTTCAATTGATCGGTGCTATCGTTTTACACCAGGGGAAAATTGCTGAAATGGCAACAGGTGAAGGTAAAACGCTTGTTTCTGTTTTGCCGGCTTACCTTAATGCACTTGCAGGCTTAGGCGTTCATATTGTAACAGTGAATGATTACCTGGCCCGTAGGGATAGTGAATGGAACGGAACTTTATTGGAATGGCTTGGATTGACAGTTGATTGTATCGACAAACATCAGCCTAACAGTGAAGAAAGAAGGAAAGCCTATGCAAGCGATGTGGTTTACGGAACGAATAATGAATTTGGTTTTGATTACCTGCGCGATAACATGGTTCACACTCCTGAAGAAATGGTGCAGGGAAAACATCATTTTGCCATGGTGGATGAGGTAGACAGTGTTTTGATCGATGATGCAAGAACGCCATTAATTATTTCCGGACCTATTCCACGTGGTGATCAGCAGGAATTTGATCAGTTAAAACCTCGCGTTGAAAAAATAGTTGAAGCACAGAGAAGAGTAACCAGCAATTTCCTTATTGAAGCAAAGAAAAAGATTTCTGAAGGCAATGATGATCCAAAAGATGGAGGGTTGGCCCTGTTTCGTGCTCACCGCGGGCTTCCGAAGAATAATGCACTTATCAAATACCTCAGTGAGCCTGGCATGAAAGTAAAGCTTCAAAAAACTGAAAACTATTACCTGTCAGACCAGGAAAAAAACATGCACATTGTCGACGATGAATTGTATTTCGTTATTGACGAAAAAAATAACCAGGTACAATTGACTGATAAAGGAATTTCATTGATTACCAAATCAGGGGAAGATCCTGAATTCTTTATTCTTCCGGATATTGGTGTAAAACTGGCTGATATAGAAAAGAGTGATGCAACGCCCGAACAAAAACTCGAACAAAAAGAAACGTTGCTTAATGATTATTCTATAAAAGCAGAAAGAATCCATACTATTCAGCAATTACTTAAAGCCTACACGCTTTTTGAAAATGATGTGGAATATGTAGTAATAGAAGGACAGGTAAAAATTGTAGATGAACAAACTGGTCGTATCATGGAAGGCCGTCGTTATTCTGATGGTTTGCACCAGGCGATTGAAGCGAAAGAAAACGTAAAGATTGAAAGTGCCACCCAAACATATGCTACTATTACATTACAGAATTATTTCAGGATGTACCATAAACTTGCCGGCATGACCGGTACGGCGGAAACGGAAGCTGCGGAATTCTGGGATATTTATAAACTGGATGTAGTTTCTATACCAACTAATGTACCGGTGATTAGGGAAGACGCGCAGGATCTTGTATTTAAAACCAAGCGCGAAAAATTTAAAGCGGTTATAGAAGAAGTAGAAAAAATGACTTCTCAAGGAAGACCAATCCTTGTCGGTACTACATCTGTTGAAGTAAGTGAATTACTCAGCAGGATGATGAAGCAAAAAGGAATTATGCACAATGTTTTGAATGCAAAACAGCATGCAAAAGAAGCGCAGGTAGTAGCTGAAGCCGGTTTGCCCGGTGCAGTAACTATTGCTACCAATATGGCCGGTCGGGGAACTGATATTAAACTCGGTCCTGGAGTAAAAGAAGCCGGCGGATTAGCTATTCTTGGTACGGAAAGGCATGAAAGCCGTCGCGTGGACAGACAGTTACGTGGACGTGCGGGAAGGCAAGGGGATCCCGGATCATCTAAATTTTTTGTTTCACTCGAAGACGACCTCATGCGTATGTTCGGAAGTGAAAAGATCGCTGCTTTAATGGATAGAATGGGATATAAAGAAGGTGAAGTGATCCAGCACAAAATGATTTCCAACAGCATTGAACGCGCCCAAAAGAAAGTGGAAGAAAACAACTTCGGTATCAGGAAAAGATTGCTGGAATATGATGATGTAATGAACAAACAACGTACGGTTATTTACGGAAAACGTAATCATGCTTTGTTTGGAGAAAGGCTTGCACTTGATTTGGATAATGCATTTTTTTCCGTAGCTGAAGGCATCATCAATTCTTTCAAAGAAATAAATGATCACGAAGAATTTAAACTTGCCGTGATCATGAACTTTGGAATTGATACTACCATTACCCAGGAAGAACTTCAAAAGGAAGATATGAACGAATTGGTCAACAAATTATATTATGAGGCCAAAGATCATTATAATGCCAAGAATAAGGCAATGAGCGAACAAACGCTTCCTGTTCTAAAAAATATTCGCAAGGAGCAAGGTGCACATATCGTAAATGTTGCGGTTCCTTTTACTGATGGGAAAAAAGCCATGCAGGCAATCGCCAACCTGGATCAAACCATTGAAACAAATGGCGCTGAACTTACCAACGCCTTAGAACGAAATATTACCTTAGCGTTGATTGATGATTCATGGAAAGAGCACCTGCGGGCTATGGATGATTTGCGCCAAAGTGTTCAGACTGCAGGTTATGAGCAAAAGGATCCTTTGGTTATTTATAAGATTGAGGCTTTTAATGCCTTTAAGCAAATGGATGACCAGGTAAATAAAGATATCGTGAGTTTCCTTGCCCACTGTCATATTCCGGCAGAGCAAAACCACCAGACAAGGATTACAGAGGAAAGAAGAAGGCGGACAGACATGAGTAAAATGCGCCAACGTAAAGCTGAATTCGCAGGAGCAGCAGCCGGCCCCGAATATCTTTCACAGGAAAATGATTATATCGATCCTTCAGAAAATGTGAAGCAGGAACCTATAAAAGTTGGGCCGAAAGTTGGACGTAACGATCCTTGTCCGTGCGGCAGCGGTAAAAAATATAAACATTGCCATGGGAAAGGAGAAGGTTAATTAGCGTAACAAAAAATCCTTTTTTACTTGTGGTAATGAATTCAGAGTACCGCATTTGAAACAAAAACCGGTATTATTTATTAGTTCACTATTATTCCTTGTAAAGGATTATTAATCAATAAAATTTGCAACGGTTAATAAAAAAACAGATTCTTCAACTGCAGAAACTTCATGAGCAACATTTCTGTGCAAAGCAATCATCTTTCCTTTTGTCAAGTTGTGAGTTTTTCCTTCAGTACTAAAGTTGATTTCTCCATCCAAAACCTGTACACTTATAACTCCATTTGTTGTATGTTCTTTTAACACGGCATCTTTATGAAGGGCAATTAAAACAATGCGCATCGCGTCTGTCTTATAAACTGTCATTGCATTCCGGTCGCTGTTTTCCCAGGCAGGTTCAGTTTTTATTTGTCTTAAAAAATCGGGAACATCTATTGGCACGACTGGTGCGTCCATCACACGTTCTCCTTTTGGTCTTAATTCTGTTGATTCATTATGTTTTACTTCCATAATTATTTGTTTTAGATGATTTGTTTTATATCCTTTCTACAAAAACTGCTCCTGAATATCACAATTTTAATAAATAAAGATAAATGTAAATTACAAGCGCCTTACATACAGTTAATTTCAAAAGAACTTTGTTTCTTGTTACTTTTGTTGAAAAACCCATTTTTATAACGGCATATACTTTGCGACAAAAGGTATAATTTAAATTTAAACAAAAACCAATGGAATCAATTGAACAAAGAGGAATTAATACAGTTCGGGTACTTTCTGCAGATGCAGTTCAAAAGGCTAATTCGGGCCATCCTGGCACACCGATGGGCCTCGCACCTGTAGGAGATGTATTGTGGACAAAAGTGATGAATTACAATCCGAATGATCCGCTTTGGCCCAATCGCGACCGTTTTATTCTATCAGCCGGACATGCGTGCATGTTACAATATTGCTATTTGTATTTGACAGGATATAATGTAACCCTTGACGATCTGAAAAATTTCAGACAACTGCATAGCAAAACTGCCGGCCATCCCGAATATGGCTTGTTGCCTGGGATAGAAGTTACTACCGGGCCACTTGGGCAAGGTTTTGCAAACGGCGTAGGAATGGCGATCGCTCAACAATACATCGCCTCACGATATAATAAACCCGGATTTGATCTGTTCGACTATAAAATTTACGCTATATGCAGTGATGGCGATATAATGGAAGGAGTAAGTGCAGAAGCAGCTTCCCTTGCCGGCCACTTGAAATTGGGTAATCTTATTTATTTATACGACGATAATAAAATCACGATTGAAGGTGATACTTCACTTGCTTTTAATGAGGACGTCGCTGAACGTTTCCAGGCTTATGGCTGGCATGTACAATCTATTGCTGACGGAAACGATACTGAAGCAATACACGCAGCGATAATCAATGCTCAAAATGAAACGAAAAGGCCATCCTTAATAAAAGTAAGAACACATATCGGCTTTGGAAGTCCGAATAAAGTTGATACTGCCGCTGCTCACGGCGCACCACTAGGAAAAGATGAAGTTCGCCTGGTTAAAGAAAATCTAGGATTTGATCCGGATAAAAGTTTCCAGGTTTCTGATGAAGTGCTTGATTTTTATCGCAAGAAAGGAAATGCAGGAGTTAAAAAAGAAGATGATTGGAAAGACCTCTACAAAAGATATAAAGAAAAATATCCTTCTGAGGCGGCCGAATATGAATTGTTAAGGGCGGGAAAATTACCTGAAGGTTGGAAAGATAACTTACCTGTTTTTAAACCTGATGCAAAAGGACTTGCTACCAGGAAAGCTTCCGGCAAGACGTTAAATGCAATTGCTGATAAGTTGCCTTTGCTTATTGGCGGTTCTGCAGATCTCTCCCCGTCAACAGATACAGAATTAGACAGTTTTGAGTCTTTTTCAGATCAGAATCATGGGGGCAGAAATTTTCATTTTGGAATCCGAGAACATGCTATGGGAGCTGTTTTAAACGGCATGGCGCTTACACAGGGCATTATTCCTTTCGGAGCTACCTTCCTGATTTTTTATGATTACATGCGGCCGCCGGTAAGATTAGCGGCAATCATGAAGATTAAACCTGTTTTTATTTACACTCACGACAGCATCGGGCTCGGAGAAGATGGAACTACTCATCAACCAATCGAGCAATTGATTGGTCTTCGTTCAGTTCCCGGTCTTACTGTCATTCGACCTGCAGATCCGAATGAAACCGTGCAGGCATGGCGCACCACCATTGAACATACAGGAGGTCCGGTAGCGCTTATTCTTACAAGGCAAAACGTTCCAATTATAGACCAGGACAAATATGCAAAAGCTGATAATCTTGACAAAGGAGCCTATATACTGTCGGATTGCGATGATGAACCGCAGGTTATTTTAATGGCAAGCGGCAGCGAAGTGCATCTTGTTTTACAGGCCCAGCAAAAGCTAAAAGAACAGTCAATAAAAGCGCGTGTTGTGAGTTTCCCAAGCTGGGAATTATTTGAAGTGCAAAGTTCAGATTACAAAGAAAAAGTGTTTCCTAAAAATATTCGTGCACGCCTTGCCGTAGAAGCCGGTTCCCCACTTGGTTGGTGCCAGTTTGTTACAGATGACGGAGATGTTCTGGGCATTACGAGATTCGGCGAATCTGCTCCCGGAGAAGAGGTACTTTCAGAATTTGGATTCACAGTAGATAATGTGGTTGCGAAAGCAAAGGCGCTAATCAATAAAAAGTATTTAAAATAAAAATAGAAAAATGAAAAAAGTATTAATCGCTCTCGATTATAACCCTACTGCACAAAAGATTGCAGAAACCGGTTATGCTTTCGCAAAGTCAATGAACGCGCATATCATTTTATTACACGTAGTTGCTGACTATACTTATTACTCGTCGCTCGATTATTCCCCAATAATGGGCTTTGATAACTTCAGTAACCTTGGAGCAATACAAACCGATGTAGTTCTCGAATTGCAAAACTCCGCCCACCAGTTCCTTGAAAAATCGAAAACTCATTTAGGCGACACTTCCATAGAAACTCTGGTAAAAGACGGAGACACGGGCGATGCCATTATTGAAGCAGCAGATAACTTAAAGGCGGATGTAATCGTCCTGGGAAGCCATAGTCGTAGAGGGTTAGACAAGATACTAATGGGAAGCGTCGCCGAAAAAGTTTTACGTCATTCTAAAATTCCGTTGTTTATAATTCCGGTGAATGAAAAAGAAGAAAAATAATTTTTAAACAAACCACTAATGGAAAATTATTCAAATGAAGAACATGAAGTAAAAATTCTTAAGATTGAAAATGTAACTCACAATGTAAAGCGGTTCAAAATTACCAAACCGCGGGAATATCAATTTACTCCGGGCCAGGCAACTGACATAGTAATTGACCAGCCAGCCTGGAAAACGGAACGAAGGCCTTTTACTTTTACCTCCTTGAATGAATGGGACACTCTTGAGTTCACTATTAAAATATACGATGATCATAATGGCGTTACCAATGAATTGGGAAAACTTAAAGCCGGCGATCAACTGATCATTCATGATGTTTTTGGCGCTATTCATTACAAGGGAGAAGGCATCTTTATTGCAGGAGGAGCAGGTGTTACGCCGTTTATCGCCATTCTTAGAAATCTATACCAGCAACACAAAATCGGGAACAACAAACTACTCTTTTCTAACAGAACAGAAAAGGATATTATTTTAAAAGAGGAATTTGAAGAGATGCTCGGGGATAATTTTATCAATACTATCACGAATGAAAAAACCGAAGAGTATGACAATGAAAGAATTGATACCACTTATCTTAAAAGAAAAGTGAGTGACCTCAATCAATACTTTTATATCTGCGGGCCTGATGCCATGGTCGAAGCCATTCACAAAGACCTTTTGAATCTAGGCATAAAGGAAGAGAAAATAGTTACGGAAGAATTCTAAGTAAGAATCCAAAAAAAAGTCAGTTTACTACAGTTGAAAACTGGCCTTCAAAGATTTTACACTAATTGACATTAAATATTTAGCCATGCCAAAAGATCCTTACAATATCAAAAAGCTACTCAACACAAAAAATGGAAACTTCACTTATTACAGCCTTCCTGAGCTAGAAAAACAGGGACATAATATCAGCAAATTACCTTTCTCTATCCGTATTTTATTAGAAAATGCCTTGAGGAATTTTGATGATTTTGCTATTACCACAGAAAATATTGAAACGCTGTTAAACTGGAGACCTACAGGTTCAGACAAAGACATTCCTTTTAAACCGGCGCGTGTGTTGATGCAAGATTTTACCGGGGTACCAGCTGTTGTAGACATTGCTTCATTGAGAGCAGAAATTGCCCGGAAAGGGAAAAATCCAGATGAAATAAATCCCTTAATTCCTGTCGATCTGGTTATTGATCACTCGGTGCAGGTGGATTATTTCGGAACCGGATATGCCTATAAAAAAAATATGGACGAAGAATACAAACGCAATCACGAGCGGTATTCTTTTTTGAAATGGGCGCAAAAGTCTTTTAATAATTTTAGTGTAGTGCCGCCGGGTATGGGAATTTGTCACCAGGTAAATCTCGAATTTCTATCAAAAGGAGTTATCGAAAGAAACGGTGAAGTTTTTCCTGATACTTTAGTAGGAACTGACAGCCATACACCAATGGTAAATGGTATAGGAGTAGTAGCTTGGGGCGTTGGTGGAATTGAGGCAGAAGCGGCTATTCTCGGCCAGCCTGTATATTTTATTATGCCCCAGGTGATCGGCCTGAAGTTGACTGGCAAATTAAATGTCGGTTCTACTGCTACAGATCTTGTTTTAAATATTGCGGAACTTTTAAGAAAGACGGGCGTTGTCGGAAAATTCGTTGAAGTTTTTGGGCCGGGTTTGGACACTCTTTCAGTGCCAGACCGTGCAACCATTGGAAACATGTCGCCTGAATTTGGCTGTACCATTACTTATTTCCCGGTTGACCATAAAACGCTCGAGTATATGCGTAAGAGCAATCGTTCTGAGGAACAGGTAAAACTGGTAGAAGATTATTGCAAAACAAACCTCCTCTGGAGAAACGGCGACGAAAATATTACTTACTCGAAAGTTGTAGAGCTTGATCTTTCGGGAATACAGCCAAGCGTTGCCGGTCCGAAACGCCCACAAGATAAAATTCTATTAAAAGATCTTAAGAATAAGTTTTATGAACTAATGGAAAAAAATTATGGACGCCAATATATTAAACCGGTAGAACAATTATCGCGATGGTTTGCTGAAGGTGGCGGACAACCCATTGATCCCGCTCCCCAGGAAATGCAGGTGGAAACTGAAATTGAAGAGAAGGAAACTAATGGAATTAAAAGTGTGTGGATTACACTGAGAGATCAAAAATTCGAACTTACCGATGGACACGTTGCAATAGCAGCGATTACTTCCTGCACCAATACTTCCAATCCTTTTGTAATGATAGGCGCCGGTTTGGTGGCAAGAAAAGCCCGGGAACATGGTTTGGATAAAAAACCCTGGGTAAAAACTTCGCTGGCACCGGGCTCAAAAGTGGTTACAGATTATCTCGAGAAAGCAGATCTACTTGACGACCTTGAAGCATTGGATTTTCATCTTGTCGGATATGGTTGTACGTCCTGTATTGGTAACTCCGGACCTTTGCCTCCTTATATTGCCAAAGCTGTCGAAGAACACGAACTGGTTGTTGCTTCCGTCCTTTCCGGCAACAGGAATTTTGAAGCGCGAATACATCCACAGGTAAGAATGAATTTTTTAATGTCGCCAATGCTGGTGGTTGCTTATGCCATCGCCGGACGAATTGATATTGATCTCACTACCGATCCTATAAGTTATGATCCCAACCTTCGGCCCGTTTATTTAAAAGACATCTGGCCTTCTGATGACGAAATAAACGAAATTATGAGCAAGGTGTTATCGCCTCATGATTTTGAAACGAGCTATAACCACATTTTTGAAGGAAATGAAAGCTGGCAAAAATTGAAAGTGCCTGAAGAAAAATTATACGTTTGGGATAAAAGCTCCACTTATGTAAAAGAAGTTCCGTTCTTTAATAATATCTCTGATAAAGCGGAAGAAACAAAAGATATTTCTGGAGCACGGGTTTTATTAATGTTGGGCGATAGCGTAACGACCGATCATATTTCTCCGGCAGGATCATTCAATGAACATTCTCCTGCTGGCAATTTTTTAATCAACCTTGCGGTCGAAAAAAAGGATTTTAATTCTTACGGATCAAGAAGGGGAAATGATGAAGTGATGGTCCGCGGTACCTTTGCTAACGTGCGTATCAGAAATCTTTTGGTTGAAGTTGAAGGTGGCTTCACAAAATATTTACCGACAGGTGATCAAATGACCGTCTTTGACGCAGCAACGAAATACAAAGAAAATAATACGCCCTTAATTGTTTTGGCAGGAAAAGAATATGGAAGCGGATCTTCAAGAGATTGGGCAGCAAAAGGTACTTTTCTTTTGGGAATAAAAGCCGTAATTGCTGAAAGTTATGAACGCATTCACCGGAGTAACCTTGTTGGCATGGGCGTTTTACCACTCCAATATAAAGAAAGTGAGAATGCACCAAGTTTAGGCCTTACAGGAAATGAAATCTTTTCCATCACCGGCATTGCAAATGATATTAAACCTTCCAAAGAATTAGAAGTGGTTGCAAAAAGAGAAGACGGATCAGAAATAAAGTTTAACGTAATCGCTCGCCTGGATTCAACAATTGAAATTGAATACTACCGTCATGGGGGAATCCTTCAATATGTGCTTCGTCAATTTTTGGAAAAAGCAAATGCAGAATAAAAATTAAAGCAATTTGTTGCTTTACAATAAGCTATAAAAAAAGATCAGTATAAAGCGGACCTCCTGGTTTTACCGAATATTTTTCAAGGTCGGTAATTCCTTCGTCTGCTAAAACTTCTTCATCAAGAAAAGTATTTCCGGTACACACAGAAGAAGGCCGTTGCAGAATATAAAAAGCGCTGTCAGCAATAATTCCAGCAGTCCGGCTCATCTGTATCAACTTTTCTCCGCCCAATAGATTTTGCACCGCAGCAGTAGCAATGGTAGTTTTTGGCCACAGGCAATTAGCGGCAATATTGTATTTTTTTAATTCGCCTGACAAACCGAGAGCAATCATCGTCATATCATACTTACTCATCGTATAAGCAAGATGATTGGTGAACCATTTTTTATCCAGGTTAAGTGGCGGCGATAAGTTGAGAATGTGAGGATTGGTTCCCTTTTTTAAAAAAGGAATACAGGCTTTACTTACAAAAAAAGTTCCTCTCACATTAATATCGTGCATTAAATTGTAAGTTTTCAGCTCTGTTTGTTCAACCTTAGTGAGAGAGATTGCGGAAGCATTATTAACGAGAATATCAATTCCATCAAAAGTTTTTACCGCAGAATCCACTGCGCTTTTTATTTGATCTTCAAAACGAATATCACATCGAACTGCCAGTGCTTTTCCACCAGCTTCTTCGATTTCTTTTGCTGCAGTAAAAATCGTTCCTCCGAGTTTTGGATTTTCTTCAATTGATTTGGCAGCAACAACAACATTAGCACCTTCCTTTGCAAGCCTTATTGCTATTGCTTTGCCGATTCCGCGTGAAGCGCCTGTTATAAACGCAGTTTTATTTTTAAAATTCATCAGCGGTACCAATTTATTTTTTTTGTTTACAAAAAATGTGTTCCGTCGACAATTTTTACCTTGTAATTCTCCGCGTTAATATTGAACTCTTTTTTATAAGCCGATAAAATCTTTACTAAAAAAGATTCAACGCCTTCATGTTTTACAATATTGATCGTGCAGCCACCAAAGCCGCCTCCCATAAGCCTGGCTCCAATCACATCTTTATTTTCCTTTGCAGTATTCACTAAAAAATCCAGCTCCTTACAACTTACTTCATAAAGTTCTTTCAAACCTGCATGTGTTTGGTACATCAATTTACCAAAACCAGTAATATCATTTTCCTTTAATAAAGCTGCGGCTTTTTGTGTGCGAAGAATTTCTTCAACAACAAATAGGCAACGCCTGTAAACCTTGTCGCCCATTTCGTTTTTAAACGGAAGCAATCCTGCCGGATCTGTGATATCCCTGAAAGACTCAATGTTCAATTCCCGTTTCAAAATAGCTATTCCTTTTTCACATTCCTTTCTTCGTTGGTTGTATTCAGAGCCGGCGAGAGAATGATGAACTTTGGTATTGATAAGAATGATCTGGTAGCCTTCAATATGCAATGGAACGTCTTCGTGAGTCACGTTCATACAATCTAAAAGAAGAACCTTATTTTCTTTGCCCATCATGTTGGCATACTGATCCATAATGCCACACATTACACCAGGAAAATTATGTTCAGCACGTTGTCCCAGCAAGGCAAGCTTCTTTCTGCTCAGTTGTAAATTACAAAGTTCATTAAGGCTAAAAGAAATCCCTCCTTCCAAGGCTGCCGATGAAGACATGCCGCCACCAATCGGAATGTTTCCTCCAAAGGCGCAATTAAACCCCTTCAAAGGAAGCTTCAGTTTTTGAAATTCATTGACTATTCCAAGAACATAATTTTTCCACCCTTCCGTCTTTTTTACTTCAGAAAGCGGAACGGAAATACTTTCATCAAAATCTATTGAATAACAATTTATTTTTTCAGAATCATTTAAAGTGACGCCAAAAAATATTCCCTTATCAATAGCACCAGGCATAACAAAACCATCGTTGTAATCAACATGTTCACCAATAAGATTGATCCTTCCGGGAGAATAAAATAGCGTTGGTTCTTCTTTAAATTTTTCTATAAAAGCGGCTCTCACATCCGCTGCAGATTCGTTCATTACAATTTGAATTTTTCTAAAAGAAGAATTTTATAGGAAGTCTTAAACAAAGCAGATTGGCCTGGTTCCAAGGTTACCACGCCCATCGCATTGTTGAAACCATCTGGTGCGCCACTTAAATTTTCAATGGCAATACTTTTTCGGTGTGGAGGTGTGTAAATCTGCAAATAAGGATAAGATTCATCCGGAAAAAATTGTATCTCAATCTTCTTCTCACTGTTTCTCAAAACACACAAAGGCTGGCATTCCTGCGTATCTAAAGTGAAACAGTTATCTAAAAAACGATCGCCTATTTTTTCGATCCCCGAAAAGCGTGTATAATCCACTAAATTCTTTGTGGGAATTAATTCAGTATTAAATTCTACCATTTGCTTTCCCTGGAACTCAAAATCAAGATCATTGATGCTATCGCCTAATTTAAAGTAAGGATGCCATCCGTCCTGCATTGGTATTAAACCCTGGTCTTTGTTGATACATTCGGTAATAACTGTCAAGTTATTTTCTGCTTCCAATCGCCAGGTGACAACACAATCATAATTAAAAGGATAGCCGGGATCTTCCGATCTGTACTCATATTTCATAGTAACAGAAGCTTCTTTTGCATTAGCTGTTTCCGACTCAATTGAAAACGCCCGATCATACAATAAACCATGGATTGCGTGCTTGCCCATAAAATGTTTTTGGACTGTATATTCATTTTCACCAAAAGTGTATTTACCATGAGACATGCGGCAAACAAATGGAGAAAGTTTACAACCTTTAAATCCCTTTTCAACATCATTTTTAAACTCATCAAAAGAATGATATGAATCAATAACATTCATTTTTTCTTTATCTTCTTCTATTACAAATTCGTGAAGAATAGCGCCACAGGCGGGGATAACAGCGGCGTAATTATTGGTAACATCGTTTCTTAAAATGATTTTATCGAAACCGGATTCCTTTTTTTTATGAATTGAAAACATGGCCGAATTTACATAAAAGAATTCTTAATTGGTCTCCAAAATCTTCATCACCATTTTTTCTTCTGGGGAAAGCGAGGCTTTGTTATCATCTTTTTCAATTTCTTCCAGTTCCCGGATGTATTTTTCCAGTTCTTTATTTTCATAGAGAGAAAGGATCAGAGGATGTACATAATATTTTTTGCAAACGCTTCTGGTGTTTCCGAGATGATCAGAAACAATATCTATCGCTTCAATAATTCTCCTTTTTGACTCTGTTTTTGTTTCACAGCAGCCGATAGATTTTAAAGCGAGAAAAGCATGAACTGTTCCAGCCCATGTGCGAAAATCTTTTGCGGTGAAGTCGGCGCCACTTATTTCGCGGATGTAATTATTTACCGATCCAGAATCGATTGAATGATGATTACCTTCTTCATCATAGTATTGAAAAAGTTCTTTTCCCGGAACATCACGGCATTTTTTAATTACCGCGGCTAGCCGTTTACTTTTCAATTGAATGTTATGAGAAATACCTTTTTTACCTTTGAATGCAAATTTGACCGAGCTTCCATTGAACGTTACGTGCCGGTCTTTTAAAGTAGTAAGCCCGAAAGAACCATACGCCTTTTCATAAAACGCATTCCCGATCCTGATGTTAGTGCGTTCCATCAAACTCACAACTGCGGCAAGCACTTTTCGCTCAGTTAATTGGGGAAGGCTTAAATCTTTTTCAAGTTGCAATCTTATTCGCGGCAAAGCTTTTCCAAAATCATGCAAGCGATAAAATTTAGTATGATTTCTTAAGGCATTCCAATGTGGATGGTATTTATATTGCTTGCGGTTTTTTGTGTCATGACCGGTAGCCTGCAAATGGCCATTTTCTTTTTTGCAGATCCAGACTTTTTCCCATGCCGGTGGAATCACCAAATGTTTAATACGCAATAATTCTTCAATATCGGTTACCTTCTCACCCTTATAGAAATATTCGAAGTCTTCTCCTTTTCGCCTCCTTTCAATTCCAGGCTCTTTGTCGCTAACATAAATAAGGTTCGCTGCTTTCGCGGTTTTTTCTTCGTCTTTTACAATACTTCTTAATTTTCTTTTGGAGATTTTGAGAAGTTGCTCTGGCGCCTCAGTCATGGAATTATTTTTTAAATTATTTATCCGTTTACTACCTCACCGCCGTTTGGATGGAGCACCTGCCCGGAAATATAGCTCGAGTCTTCATTACAGGCAAGGAACAAATAAGATGGCGCCACTTCAGCCGGCTGTCCTCCACGTCCCATGGGCGTTCCTGCGCCGTGCTCTTTAAGTTTTTTATTGGGTGAAGATGAAGTGATCAAAGGCGTCCAAATTGGTCCAGGAGCGACCGCGTTTACACGAATTC
>Ga0157371_10000417_pt1 | contig 52592 bp, 46 predicted proteins | sample C45metaG_FD_113462 | JGI IMG/M metagenome (GOLD analysis project Ga0157371, IMG submission 113462) | Corn rhizosphere microbial communities from Kellogg Biological Station, Michigan, USA - C4-5 metaG | ecosystem: Host-associated > Plants > Roots > Rhizosphere > Soil | place: USA: Michigan... | reverse complement strand
TTCCGAGGATCTGGAATGGGCTGTGTGCCAGCGCCTGGCTGATAGTCGGCGCTGGATTTCCCGACACGTACTGACGGAGCAGCCGCTGGACAGCATCATCCTGATCGATCGCTGGTATCCGTCTGATGCCGCGTTTCGCCGAACCATCCCGTTCGCCGAGATTCTCCAGTTGAACCTGGATCGAGAGGTGCGAGTGCCTGACCTGCATGTTGGCGTCGTCACCGATCCGGATATTTCATGGGCAAGGGCTGCGACAAGATCGCGAGGATTGGGCGGCACTGTGATTCAGAAGTACGCAGAGCATGTGGCGTGTACGGAGATGTTCGAGCAAGCGGTCAAGGAGCACGGTTGGGTTCTGTGCCGTAATGAGGGAACAATCGAAGACGCTACGATGCAGGTGGTTTCTGAGATTTATAGGGTGCTGGGGTGATTGTTGGTGTGAGGCTTATCAGTTAAGCGGAAAATCATATCCCTCTGATCTGACTGAGGTTTTTCTAGGGGCGAAGCCATAGACCGGAAAAATGAATTCTTTTTTCCGCTCAAGTACTGCGACGCGTCTTTTTTCCGGTCAATGGCCGTCCCAAAAGCCTGGAAGGCCCACAATGAACCAAGCCATCAACTGGTTTCGCTCACACCTCCACGATCCTTTCGTCGCAGCTGTAGGCGGGCTTCAGCATGTATCAAGGTCGTCTGCCTGGCTGACAACAAACCCACATCCCAAGCCTTGGCTATAGATAGACGGATGCGGATGGCCTGCTTTAAGCGGGTCGCATTTATCTTCACGGTCTGGTGCTGATGAGAAGGTTTGCCTCTGGAGGTAGATCTGTTATCAGCTGATCCGTCGAAGCATGGCCCTTAATTAGTTGATATTAAAATTCCAGCTGTTCATAAATCCCTTCTAGCGAGCAAAAGGAATGCGACGGTACATTGAATAAGAGAACCCTATAAAGTGATCTATAAAACCCCATCGCTTCACTCCGCTCATTCGTTGAGAATCGTTTAACTAAGCTTGACACGAGCTCGGGTTCTGCACGTCAAGGCACCCGCAGAGTCAATTTTTGCATGCCAAGGGCTCCGAATTCTAAGGAGATCCTTGCTCGCTTGAACTCACATGAAAGACCGAATTAATTAATTATTGATGATTTTCAATTTATGCATAAATAATAACCCATAGCGTAACTTATTGATTTTTATAAACTTAAATTTCCAGCCAAATAAAGGTGATGTTTTCTTGGGCCTAATCAATATATTAAATATTCGAGGTGTCAACTTTCTGGCTGGTGGTGGCGTTAAAAATTAGTTGATGCAGTCGACGTGGTGAGCTAGCGTATAGCCAATGCGAATTCACTAGGCCTCCTACTTGAAGCAAATAATTCGTTCCAGTGGTTGCTTAATGTTTTGGCAGTTAAGTAGAAAAGAAAGTTAATTCGGATACGGCTATGAGGCAGCTATGGATTAATAAGTAGTGCTCGCACTACCTGCTGCTCAAATTTCATATTTTTAGTGTAGTGAATGTTAATGACGAAGGACTCTGGCACCTCAATCACAATTCACACAACACGACCGGTTAGGGCTAAGGTTCCTCCTTTAAGAGTTCCGAGGCCTTGGAAGCCCGCCAATCCAACTGTGATGCGTGAGGCAGTGCCATATCAATCATTGGATGTAAGTGACGCTGAACTACGGCTTGCTCTGAAGCGGGAAGCCATTTTTCAGCAGCTAAAACAAAAAATGATTGATCAGCCTAAAGCGATGGAACTTCTAGAATTAAAAAAGAGCCAGTTTTACAAGCTATACAATAAATTCCTAGCGTCCGAAAGCTATCTTGAGCTGACAAGGAAAAAGCGAGGAACGAAACCTGGACGCGAAACCCTCACGGAAGTGCAGCGCGCCGCCTTGGAAACGGCGTATCAAGAGTACTATAGAGGGCCGAGCGCATCCTCGGCAAAGGTTTGAAAAGAGTCGCAAGGTCTATGTCCTGACAATCAGCGTCCTCCCAGTAAGTATCAAGCTAGAAGATTTGTGGCGGCTAAACCTGAGAAAGAGAAGTACTATCGTAAAAACGGCAAGGAAAAAGGTGACAATAAGTATCTTGTTAAGCCTGGAAAAAAGGTTATGGAGCGGGTGCTTCAACAAGTGCAAATGGATCACACCTCCGTAGATATTCTGCTTGTAGATGAGTTTGATCCGAGCGTAATAATTGGGCGCCCCTGGTTGACAATTCTAATGTGCTCCTTGACAAGGGTTATACTCGGACTGTATTTAAGCCTGCAAGCGCCCGGATTGAGAACAGTTGCAAGCGCCTTGAGCTTCGCCATTCTTGAAAAGGCTAAGTCTTTGGAGTTATACGCCCCTGGCGGTAGTAATTACCCTTTTCACGGCATTCCCTTTCAGATTTACACAGATAATGCTGCAGAGTTCACGAGTCCTCGTTTCATTGCAACATGCAAGCGCTGGGGTATGGACTGGGATCATCGTCCTGTCGACAAGAAGTGGTATGGAGGACTGATAGAGAGAGTGATTGGTACCTTCATGACCTCGGTTCATTTTCTCCCGGGCACCACTGGAAGTAATGTGATTCAGCGGCAGGGGCTAACTCCGGAGCACGATGCAAAATATAATGTAATCGAGTGCGCAAAATTTCTACTTGATGAGGCAATACTTTATAACGGAACTGTTCATAGAGAGCTCGGATGCACGCCACGTCAAGCGTGGGATCACTATGACACTATGGGACTACTGGATCGAAATAGAGTCATCCGTCCTGAGGATCAAGATCGTTTCTTCATTGATTTTCTTTCACCCTCTTATGACCACGTAATCCATCCCTATGGAATTAATTTTGCGGGGAGAAGGTATGGTCGATACGAGCTTGAGCCGTACATTGGACGTCGAGGTGTTGAAATTCGGTACCAGCCATATGATCTGGGTTCGATATGGGTATTAGTTGATGGGCAGTTTTTGCATGTGCCGTGTAGTTTTACACGCGACAGGCTCTCTAACAACTGGGAGTCCTACAGCAATCACCGTGGACTGTCTCGCGCTCGGCTTGTTGGCCACAATGCCCCAAGTGGAATGCTCGACGATGAATATGCATTTGAAGCACAAGAGCGCCAGCGGCTCTTGGCGCAGCAGGTAAAAGCCAAGCCTAAACAGACTCTGCCACCGCCTGGTGATGCCGGTGCTAAAGACGTCACCGCGCAGGGAGAGCGGCTGCCTAACCCCCCAGCGCCTCAGCCTGTAATTGGTACGCCTCGTATCATCACTAACAGCGGAGGTGGCGCAAATACCTTCGAGCCAAAAATCATTGTAGATAGGTTCAAACTATGAGTTCTCATCCTACTTTTGACTATTCCCACGTTCTGGAGGCGCATCGCCACAAGCTTGATTTACCTGTGGAGGAGCGAATTAAGATTTGCAGACATGATTTTTGGATCGATAATCCGAAGTTTGCGCCAGTATTTGAATGTCTAGGTCACATGCTTTACACGGCACACCAAATTCAGGCGTCTTGCATTTTTATATACGGGAATGGGGGGGATGGCAAATCAGCCGCTTGGCATCGCCTGAAATATCTCAGCTCCAATTCCGATAAGAAAATGGTTTTTATCGAATTAACTGAGAATACAAGTCGCTTTAAGCTACATGATCGGCTTTGCCAGGCCTTCGGAATCGACATAGGTCGCCGAAGCATCGCTGACAAAGAGGAACTTATTTTCAAATATATCGCTGATAATGGAATATGCGCAATTGTTATTGATGAGCTGAATGATGCGCTGCTGCAGCCTTACGCACAAAAGCGGACGCTCCTTTCCTTGATGCGTAATCTTGCCGGTACGTTGAAGCTGTGTGTAATCGCGTTCGGGAATACTGAGGCATGCAGTATCCTCACGCTTGATCGAATCATAGATAGGCGCTTTGTACAGTATTATGTGAGTGATTGGAAAATGGGGCAGGATTTTGTGGATTTTCTAGCGACCTATGAAGCACATTTGCCCTTAAAAATAAAATCTAATATTACCTGTGCTGAAATCAACTCGCTGATCCTCTCTGAGTCATACGGCATTATGGATAACGTTGTTAAAATAATGAAGTGCTTGGCAATGGATGCCATCGAATCAGGCGCTGAGCGGATTAGTGCAGGGCAATTCCCTCGCCTTCGTGAAATCGCAATGAGATTTGGTTTCAACCTACACGTTCCTAAGACTAAACGCGAAGATGCCCATGCCCATGCAAACGCATAAAATGACACCATGCCAGCAGGCGATATATGAAAGCGTCATGAATAGTTTCGTTTCTGCTGACCCAGTGATTACTATTATCAATGCTTACCCAGGAGCAGGGCTTTCTACATTGATGGAGAATATCTTGACGTCCCATGGTAAATGTATTCTAAATTTGGCGGCGCGCCCCGCACTCACCGGCATGAAGTTGCTGGAGACCTTCTACTATGAGCTTGGGTTGGGTGCAGAAGGAATATATCATGGTGCTCCGATCCCGTCGTATGTGAAAGAACTGGTTAGCATTCAGTCTATATCGGTGGTTGCGATTGGTGATCTTGACGACTTTGCTCTCACTGTGTCGATGAAAAAAACAGCTGTTAGTCATTTGAGTAAAATGGCCACTGCGCTGCCTGGTATTAGCTTCTTGATGTCGCAAAGCCCGTTGAGGGGAAAAGCCAAATGTGTTGTGCATCAGCGTGAAATAATAGGTAGTCAAAATCGTAGTGAGAGCATTCTGCAAAGCTTCAAATCCAAACAGCAATACATGGACTATTTTGAGGGTTTCGTTCAGACTATCGGATTGCGTGCTGTTACGACCTCAGTGCTGTCCGACCTCTATGTGAGGACAGAGGGTAATCTCGCATCTACAATTTTGAATTTATGCCATCCGCTTTTAAGGGCGCAATGGTTCGTCGAGCCGTCTAAAGATGAGTAACCCTAATGATCCGCTACCAAACGAGCTTTTTTCGTCTTGGTTGCACCGGCAGGGCGCCATTCCAAGGATTGGAAAACTCTCACTGAGGGAGGTAACAGATGTTTATCATCGCTGCATGCAGCAGGGAGACTTCGATCCGGATTTTGATCGCGAGAGCGAGTTCGCACGAACTTGCCTCAAACTCATGGGGATGTCACAGCCCGACTTCAAGGGTTTCGATACAACAAGCGCGTGGTTGATACCTCGATACTATCGAGGGGCCTTCTGCTACGAATGCTTCTGTGAGCACATCAGGCAATTTCGGCTGCCAACGATGCTAACGGACTGGTGTTCCGTCTTTCGCACCGTTTGCCCTCGGCACTTGGTTCCCATACTCGATACTCCTGGGAAATATAACTACAAACTCAACATGGCTTTAAAGCTATTCGGTCACTACCACTCCAATTCCAATATTGTTTCAAAGGAGTCATCACGCATGGAGGATGGCGCACTATCGGCATTGCTGAAAGTCCAGTCTCTGATGTCGGAATTTGAGATTCAATGCCAGAAGGCGGAAGATGATCGTCAGTGGCGACTGATACAATTGATTATCCGAGTGTTGCTCTATCCAAGGCACGGAGTAATAACTTCCCTGTTCCCCAAACAGCCGCTCAGCACTGATTCTCAACTGTTCAGGTATAACCTCAACCTCGGGCCTTTAATCAGCCAGGTGATTCGTCGACGGGTTGCAGTGCTCCTCACAGGCCTGCTTCTTAATTATGTCGAACAAGCAGATCGAACTGCAGCGGAGCGGTATTTGGAGTCTTATGATCATCGCCACCACTACTTTGACAATATGTACGGGCTGGGTAGGTCAGCAAATATATTTACTCCTGAACGGGGACGGCAGCTCCTAAGTCAATTATTGGAACTCGCTCAAGATACTGAGAGCCCTTATCTTAGGGACTTCATCGCAGGATTCGGTAGCGGGCGTGGATAGCAAACGATCGGAGGTGGAGTTGCAAATGAATCTTGTTATTCAAGTCACATTCTCACTGGCAGTGGCTATGACTGATGAGGGCGAGTTTTTTGGCGAGCAAGCGAAGGTCGGAATGCTTGTTTTGTTGCCGTCACGGAGGATCATAACGTGGTTCCACGTCGCGAAGTGTCCGGCAGTATCGCCCAACATGATTTTCCCTGGACTACTGGCGTCCGGCCTGAGAATGACGACAGGGTTCAACTCCCAAAAAAAATATGAAAACCCGAAGCACGAGGATGTAGTGGACGCCTTCCTAGATATTTTTTATGACTTTCCGGTTGCAGTCTATGGGAGTCGCGCAACTGTGCGCGAGATCCCGAAACGTCATTTTGAATTTTTAATGCGAAGTGCGGTTGAACGTTTCAACCAGCGGGTCGAAAGCTCACTCAGCAAATGACTCCAGTGAACACTACCATCTTGGGAAATGGCAGCTGGACGGGTATTAGAAATCTATACAGCAGGCGTAAAACTCTATCCAACTTAGATTTTCTGGATAGGTTCGCCGTCCGGCTGCGATCTCCACAGCAGACTCACCGTCGATTTCGCAAGCCCCAGAAGCTCCGCAGTCTGCTTCTGCGTCTTACCTTCAGCTTTGCACTGAAGCACCGCTGCCCGATTGGCAGCGCCTGACCGAATGCGACCGTGCACTGACTGAAGCTTGCCGTCGGTGAACTCGCCGTCGAGCTTGTTCAGAACACCTAGCTTCTCAAGCTTGGTGATCTCGGCGGTCAATTGTTTCAAAAATTCCTTCGGGGTCTGGCTACGGTCATGAGCGCTGGCCACGGCCACGAGCGCTACAAGATCAACGCCCAATGCGATGGCGATGTCTTCGAGCGATGACAGGGTAGGGCTGCTTTTCGCGCGCTCGATATTATTCATATGCCGAGCTTCGACCCGGCCATGAAAGTCTTCTTGAGACAGATTTCGGGCGGTGCGTGTCAGCCTCAAGACTGCGGCTAGCGGTTCTCTCAACGACATTTGGAATACCCAAAGCCGAGGATAAAGCCATATTGCGCGGTTCGACTCCATGCAATATAGTGCCGTGAAATGAACTATCAGGCATGCTTCGTGCGCTGTTCTGATCGAGGAAGTGAAGGCTGGGATGTTTCTGCTCCATTCGCCGGTAGTCCCGGCACGCGTGCGCTCTGTAACTCAGTCTGCGTCAATTTATAGCTAAACCCTCAAGGTCAGCGTTTTGAGAATCAGAATCTACTCAGACCTCCACGCCGAGTTCCACCGTTTCGACCCGCCGCCCCTTGATGGTGGGGTTGACCTGGTAATCCTGGCCGGCGACATCAACAAAAAGGCCAGGGGCGTCCAGTGGGCCAACGAGACGTTCGCCTGCCAGGTCGTGTACGTCACAGGGAACCACGAATATTACGACGGGCACCTTGATCGCACCTTGCAGAAGATGAAGGACGCCGCGGCCGGCCACGTGCATGTTCTGGACAACGAATCGCTGATTCTGGGGGATGTCAGAATCCTCGGCAGCACAGCATGGACTGACTTCACGTCAACAGGGAACCAGGTCGCGGCCAGCAACGCTGCGAAACAAGGCATGAACGACTTCAAGTACATCAGGGCAGACTCGAACTACAGACGATTGAGACCGGATGACTTGTTTGCCCGGAACCACATTGCCAAGGACTGGCTCACCGAAGAACTTGCTCGACCGTTTTGTGGCAAAACGGTGGTGGTGACTCATCACTCACCATCTCCCGTGGTGATTGGTGAGCAGCATGAAGGGCATCTTACTGCAGCGTACACCAACGACTGGCCGCATTTGATCGAGAAGGCCCATATGTGGGTGTTCGGTCACACGCATGAGGCTACAGATCTTGAGCTGGCCGGCTGCAGGGTGATCTCAAACCCCCGTGGCTACCCTGAGGAGAGCACCGGTTTTGACCCTTACTTCGAGATCCAAATCTAATGGCCACTTCGGCGATGAAGCACTTTTTTGACCACACCGTCGAGCCGATAGAGCTCGATCAGGATCTTCCCTCGGAGGTCAACCAGGCACAGGGCATTTCCTGGGGTGTGGTGGTCGACGCTTACCTTGTCAACGCAGCAAGGGTAGGGCAGAGCTATGCGGCGCTCGTTTACTACGATCAGTCAAACGTAAGCTCGAATGGAATGACGGTTGCTACCCCTCCACTTCAGCTGGTTGAGACAAGGGCGGGGTTCAAGCTAATGCGCAGCCTAAGTGGCAAAGACTACTACGTTATCGCTAGTGAGCTCAGCGAGCCACGGTGAGCATCCAATTGGGTTGACTCACCCGGCCCAAAGGCCGTTTTCGAGCTGTAGTACTTGGCAAGGCGCGGCGAGCGCCTTGGATTTAGACCTTTATGTATCCCGCAGACCAATCCGCTGGACGGCTTCGTTTGCGCTCGCATTCACGTACCACTTCAAAGTGCACTAAGGAAAATGCATGTCTGATCTGAAAAAAATTGAGCTCACTGTTAAGAACTACAATGTTAAAAACTCTGCTGACATTGATACGCTCTATAGCCAAGTTCGGTGCGAAGACAGTGAAGGGAAAACCTTCTATTTCAAAGAAGTTTGCATGCTGGACTACCTGAAAAGGCACGGGGCGATCGTTACTGATAAGCCTCGTACGTGGTACTACAAGCATTTGAACAAGAAAACCATCGTTCTAGTGGCGTTCCAAAAAGCAGATGGAAAGGTTGAATATGACCTTGATCACCTGCGGGAGGTTGCTAAATCCAGCATTTTCAAAGGGATCGTTTTGGCGGTGGCGGCAATTCCTGCGGGCTTGATCATCGCAACAGCGACATTTGGCATCGGGCTACTGTTTACGCCTTTGTGCCTCTTCTATGCATATAGAAGTCTCTTTAAAATCCCACGGATGCTGCGCCGTGACACGCTGGTAAACGAGCTCGCCGCGCATGGAGTGACTGTGCAGTAGCGGCTAGTCCGAACAGCTGCGAGGCTGCGTACCGATGAGGAGCAACGAATGACAGTCGCGGTAATTTTTGACCTCTTCGGTACGCTTTTGAAGATTCGAAACCGGCAGAACCCCTTTCGACAGCTCCTCCGCCTAGGCTCACAGCAGGGACGCGCCGCTTCCCCTGGAGATCTGCGCAGGATCATGACCAACGCCGGTGGGTTGCAGGAGGCTGCTGATTTTTTTGGAATCAAACTTTCCTCCACTCAACTCACTGAGCTCCAGAGCTGCCTACAGCTCGAACTTGAATCGATCACGCTCTTTGGGGATGCGCTGCCGGCGCTCGCTTTGCTGCGACACTACCAAATAAAAATTGGCGTTTGCTCGAACTTGGGTGGCCCGTATTGTCCGGTAGCCCGGAAATTGCTGCCGGGGCTCGATGGCTATGCGCTCAGTGCCGAGGTTGGGCTGATGAAGCCTGATGTGGCCATGTACCAACACATCTGCACCCAGCTCGATGTTGCACCCATCCAACGCCCAGGATCGCCTCACGTCTTGATGATCGGAGACTCCCGGCGATGTGATGCTGATGGCCCTCGAGCAGCTGGCATCGAAGGTTACCATTTGGATCGTAGTGGGGCAGGTCGCTTTTGTGACCTGCTTGAGTTTGTCACAGGTATTAACACCAGCAGAGATTGATGCCCACAGCCAGCCCTTCGTGTTCGGCCTTTGAAGAGTAATTGACACTCTCTAGGGTGCTTCAATTCAGGCGCCCGACCCTCACAGCGGTACTTAGGGAATTGCTGGTATTCAGCAACGTGGCTATGTTGATTGGGTGGCAAATACGAGAATCCATATGGACGATCAATCTTCAACGAAGCACGCAAACGTGACGATCAGGATGAAGGCGCAGATTGCTGAAATCCTGCTCAGCATGTTCACGGCTGAGCTGCAGAGCATCGTGCGGGACTCTGACTTCAGAGACGATGCTGAGCATGGCATTGCAGATAGCCTGCCCGTAGATAGCGGAACCCTAATCCACGTTGGCTTTGGGTCTGGGAAAACGATTTCTGGTTCTGTCTGGATGAATGCTTTAACCAAAGCATTGGATGAGGCTGAGCAAGCGCGCAAGGCGTTGGATTTCATTGCCTCGTACTGTCGATTTAACGAACTCACACCCTCTCTTGAACGGGAGGTCAAGTCCTGGCTCGAAGTCTTGGCGTTCGCCCAGGCCGCTGTGGCGAAGCTCATTATCCTTTTTGCCTATTCTCGGTGTTCCTTCCTTAAGCTTCCGCTGTTCACTGACGGCCCTGAGCTCAACGGCTACAAGCACCGCCTTCGCTAACTCTTCCTTCGAATTGTTCATTTTCCTTGTTCGATTGGGAGATTTGCTTGTGCCTGAAAAAAAGCGCTGTGCCTGCTCCAAATGCCCGCACACGGTTAAACAGGGGCGTCCGGTACCCGTGTCGCCTTCGAATCCCGCTCCTCAGAAGCCCCAGACGCCTGAGCGGAAGTGGGTCACCCGATTGCTGGACATCTTGAAAATCGTGATTGGCCTGGCCAACTTGATCCTCAGTCTTTTCAAGCACTGATAGCGTGTCCCCCACTGATTTGGTGGGGGCGCTCTACTCTAAAGCAGAGGGCTCCATTCTGGCTCGCTGACCTGCAACATTGGTGTACTTCACCAAGGAGCTCGGTGTTTCGCCCCTTGGGCGGCTTCGCTTCTTTGACCTCCAAAGGGTTAGAAGGCTGAAGTGGCGCGTGGCTTGTTCTTGGGTACTCAGCCAGTGACTGCGCTCCCACGCTCGTAGAGTTATTCTTCACGCTTGTGCTCAGGTCGTTCGAGAGGGTGCTATGCGTAAAGGTGAGATACCGACCGAGCTTTCATTGCTCGCGTTTGACTTCTTCTACTGGTTTTCACGATTTGAGTTCTGTCTCAAAGAGAACGGTTACCTAAAGTCCGAAATCCCTGGGCAAAAAGCTGAACCAGGTTGGGACAAATTTGTAGAGCGCCATGCCGAAACCTACGTGCTGACGGCTGAAGCGGCAGAGCTGCTTGCTGCTCCACCTGATCGGCAAGTGGTTGGGGCCGGTTTGGTTTTGGAGTGGGCACCAGTTGGATTTCAAGACTGTAGATCTGACCTAGCAAAGGTTGTCCGAACGGTGAAAACAGTTCGCAACAATCTATTCCATGGTGGCAAGCATGGCGCCGCGGGCTGGGATAGTCCTCAGCGTACGCATTCTCTCCTCTCATCGAGTGCAGCTGTGCTGGAGGGTTTGGTGGAGCTCGGTGATTTCCGAGGCGACTACGAAAGGTTTTATTGACTTGTGATCATCAGCAGTGGCGAGTGGGCCAGCTCGACCCTTAGCGCAGTAGGCGAAATGTGGTTAAGCTCGAGCATGATGGATCAACCCTCGCGTGAATGGAGTCGCCATGCCCTTAACCGTTTTTTCCGCATCCCGCCGGATGGAGTTGGACGTTCAGCAGCTATTAACACAGCTAGGGGCTGAGACTGGTTATGTCTTGCCGTCGAAGAGTACGCCCATTCCGGAAAGCTGGAAGGTGCATTGTTCGACGGATCTCGAGTGCCCCTCGTGCTTCTGCACGGGTGCGGAGGTGGTAAGGGCGAGCAAGTCCAAGGTCGATGGGCACGATGTGCGGCAGGCCTACTTCCGGTTCCCTCAAAGCGATAGTTCAGCAGGACACCATCCATTCTGTGACTTTTCGGGCAATGTCTCAGCTGCGTTCATCCCGGAAAACCTTGTCCAGTTTTCGTCTGCGAAGGATGGCGTCTCCAGGGTTGTGCGGGAGCTCGTATGCAAAGGCATTCAGCTAGAGGTATTCACGCAGTGGGATATTCGGCGGATGCGCGAGTGGTTCTTCCAGACCAAGCTACAGTCGCAGTTCACCATTACGCTGGATCCCCAACTGCCTGGATGGCTGGATGGACTGCATCGTCATTCCTCATGGCCACAAGATTTGGATGCTGTGCCTATTGAACTGACGACAGAGGTGCTGGGCATTCCCGGTTTTAATTTTGAGGCAGCAGCAACGCGAGAGGTTTCTCAGCGTCATCGCGCTACGCTAGACATCATCCGGGAGAAACGCTTGTACCCAGGTGCAATGGTTGAGCGTCTCGAAAAGCTGGCCACTGACTACCATGGAAAATCGGTCTATGACCCTACCGTTCTGCAAATCCACTTCCAGCTTACTAACCGGCTTGCAGCATTCATGTGCTCAAACCATAGCCCGTTGAGACGATTGTCGAAAGCTCACTACCCCTTGAATGGGCTGAAAAATGTCAAACCACTGTTAGCATTTTCTGCGTTGCTATTGTTCATTTCCGATTGGCAGCTTGACGCTGCAGTCAGCCGCTTTGCGCATATTGCCTCCAATAAGCTGCAGGCGGATGAAACGTTAGGCAATGTGATGGGGCTTAACCCTTTCCATGACTTTGCGGCATGGGCCATGTTGAAAAGCATCCAGGATTTGCCTCCAATTGAGATCCCTCCTCTGAGCGTCAAAGAGGAGATCGCTTTCAAGGTCACCGAATTGGAGCGGCAAGCGGGGACGTCTAACTAAAACGTACCCGGATAAAATCCTCGAGGCTTTTCCTACCAACATCTAAGCGACATGACTGCTGCCAGGGATCCTGCCGAGGATGGCGCCATGATATCATCGCGTTCCATCCTCATGTGCAGACGACTGGAGAAGGCCCAATGTGGTTCCACGGAATTAAGGATATTCCACGTTACGAACTTTACAAGTTGAAGCAAGTCCGAACAAAGGCTTCATGGGATAAGCCCGTTATTCCAGCTGGGCCACCGCTAGCTATTGATCCACTGCTTTTTATTTATGCGTCAACCCGCGCATCAATACTCGGGCAAAAAATTGGACTAAGAGGGCAGTTGGCTGGACGAGGGCTGGGCGCAGCTGCTTTATGCTATCTGACACCTAATCTCTACAGTCCTGGCGCAAAGGTAACTAATAAGATCTTCCTCCATCACAATTTTAATTATACCAAAGACTTCATCGGTTCCAGTATAAAAGGAGCAATCGGTGCAGCCTTGGCTTACTTGGAGATGCAAGATCAAGGATACGCATGGTGCGGTCATTGGGAGGACTGTACAGCTCCTGCAGTTTCGACCACAAGCTCCGTAGCGTCGACTTCGACAGCTTCCGGCTCAGCCAAAGCCAAAGCACCCGCGCCTGACTTTGTGTTTGCTTCCTCGAGCAACGTATGTTTAGTCGATGCGAAGGGGTCTGCTCGAACGATGAAGGAAGTGCGACAGATCGCCAAGCATGAGTGGAAGCGTCAAATCTACTCAAACAGGCTAGTAAAGCTAGTTGGCGGTGGCACGGTTACCGAGGGGCGTATTATCGCGGCCTCGTTGGCAAATACGAATGGTGTCGGCCTGGTAACCGCCCACGGACGATTTCTAGGTTCTTCTCTTCCTCCGGGCACTGGGCATGCGAGCCGAGTGAGCACTACCAGGAAAGCGATAAAAACTGTTCAGAGAATCAATTTCACCAACGCTTTCTATCTATTGGGTTTAAACGCTATGGCCAACCATTTCATTGGTGGCCCTCTGGGGCTAGCAAGAGCCGAAATGGATGCTGCTCGGCGAAGTGCAGTAAATATCGATGATCTGAGTTCCGTGTACGCTGGAGGACGACAAATTGTCGATCTGGGCGAACAAGGTGCATGGGCAATGCAGCCGTTCTGTAGGCACGACGTGCTGGAGGAGGCCTTTGAAAACCTGGTTTCTGATAATGCTCCGGCAGTTGCTGAGACGCCGGCGATGCTGGCTCCGCTCCCTGGTAATGCGAGAAGCTCCGGAGACGGAAAGGTAGTTTCAGCCGACCGGGTGATACTCCAAAGTCGTGATGGGGTCGGAGCAATATTCGAGCGTGTGGCGGGTACATGATCCAGGACACGGCGGACTTAATGTTCGCAACGACGTTCCCTGGGGATCTCGTTATCTCGCAACTAGCCATCAGATGGGTTCATGCGGGCGCATAGGTTTCTGTGACTGCTTGCTCCATTAAAAAAGCAGGTGACTTATACGGCCTGAATATGATCCTGCATGACTTGATAACCTCAAGGCGGGGAAGCACATCGCCTTCTCGTAAGAGAAAGAGTTGCTGCTCCTTTTAGCAGATCGAGTTCTTGTGACTCGTGGGGGCTCACGCACCGCCGCATTCAGCTACGTGAAGTGCGTGGCCTTGATCCTATTAGCGAGTGCGGTTGAGATTAGCTCGACTGGTAGACGTCAGACGGCCATGATGGCCGGTGCGGCCGGCATCAGAAGCAGGGCGCAAAAAAGGTGAATGAATGCAATCGAAAGACCTCCAGATTGACTGGCTTCGGACATTTTTGGCCATCGTCGACAGTGGCTCTATAACTGCTGCTTCTCGGCTCATCTCTCGCTCGCAGTCGGCTGAAAGCATGCAGTTCAAGAAGCTTGAGGACAGTGTGTTCTGCATATCCATGGGAGCGAGGAGGATGGGGATGAGCTCATCCTGGGGCATGCTTGGCAAGCGCAACACCGAACGCCGCTAAACCGAGAGGACGAAGATCGCGATGCTTATGACCATCGGGTAGCCGAGGCGATGGCTGAGCTTGAGCGTTACTTCGAGAAGACATTCAAGCCTTCTGAGAAAATTATCACTGACAACGAAGCTTTTTTTCGTGGCTTGGATTGAGTGGAAGAGGTGCGTGTACTAGGGCACGGCTTATCGAAGGTAGATGGGCTCTATTTTGTTAACCTGGTCAAGGGGCTTGAAGACCGACCTGTGCTCTGGATCATCGCATACAGGGAAGGTGCAAATCTTATAAAAATGCGGTAGTCCTTAGCTGGTTTCGGCGTATCCGAATCGCTGATCAGCTTCGTAACCTGGGACAGGATCTAGCGGTTCAAACCAGCTATTGCCGGGACGTACAGCATCGAAATCAACTACCCGTTCTGCAGAAATACGGTCGAGGGGCTAGTCGATTCGATACCGGATGTGGTCAGGCTCGACCTGATTGCTTGGCTGCCACATTACGGCCAAAGGGCAGTCACGCTCAACACGAGCCTTCAGATAGCTCTAAGCCTATGAGCATCTCCTGTGGCAAGGCTTTTCCCGCGGCACGAACGATTGTGTAGACCCTAACGAGCTCCACGTCAGTCAAGCTTTCGAGAAAGGCCAGTTTACCTGCGACCTGCTTCTGGTACCGTCGCTCGGTATTGATCTCGTCCATGAGTGCCTTGAGGCACTCGTCTGAAGGCGCAAGGTATCGAGAGAAGCCGGGCAGGGTGGCAGCAATGCAGATACCCTCAGGATCATAATCAGTGAAGGCTACTACTGGCAGCTTTAGCTCTGCCAATAACGCTTGGCTACTGTCCGTTTTGTAGCTTCCTGGCGCACCTCGAAATACCACTAGCGGATTGCCAGGTAAGTGCTTAAGCATGGGCGTTTCATGGGTAAGCTCGAAGTTTTCCCAGTTCTCTATGAGCAATACGCTGTCGTGCGCGCAGTGCTCAACCACCCACTGACGATCGAGATCCAAGCTTGCACCTGGCGGGAGGTGGATCGGGGTTTGGCCTAGCAGTAACGGCCGGTCGGGTAAGGCCTTTACTGCTACACGCTTACCGCGCAGACGTTTGGTGGTTAATTTCTCATCACCGCCTTTCTTCAACGCGCCATGGCGTGACTCTCCCTCCCACGCATCGATCGATTGGTTTGGGTCGACCTTGGCCTCGTTCATTAGGTAGGTCGCGATCTTCGCCTTGTGGATTTGACTGAATCGCCAAACAGATCCGACGCGGTGGCCGACGCTGTAATCCTCACAGAATTCGTTCAGCATTTTGCTTGGGCGAAAGTCTTGCTCATCTGACTGGAAGATAGACAGGAGCTTCTTGGTGAGGGCTAGCGTTGGCATAGCAGTACGTCCTCAATGATCACGTTTCCGCTGAGCGTATCGTACTCATTCTTGGCAACGTGTTGTATGGACAGCCGCCTGATGATCTTGGCGTTGGCGTTGATCTGTTTCTCAACAAGCGTGAGGAAGCACATCATGCACGACTCCTGATCCAACACCTTGGTTTCCTCGGCCAGTGTGAAGTAGCCAGCAGCCGAAATTGGAGCGGGGGATCTGGCCGCTTCATTGAGAAGGCGCTGACTGACCACTACAAGTGGCGAGCCTTTGATGAGCGCAGCTTTTGGTGGCGCTTCATCGACCGGCGTGCCGGGCTTTCTGGTTTTGACGGGGACAGCCACCGCCTTTTCAATCTTCTTGGCAATATCGACCATGGAGTCTCTGATGTTGGGGGCGCCCAAGTCAGGCACCAGCTGAATCTTCAGAGGCTCGTGATGGTAGGCCCATTCCGGAATTTCAGGATACTCATCTGGGGCTCGCACCTCGTACTCTGGATGCTTCTGAAGATAGAGCTGAAGCGCCCGAATGCGACGCGCGCGAGGGGCGACTGTCCTGATTTTGTAGAGATAGGTCTTAAGCACATGGATGATGTCGACTGTCCTAGAGCGCCACTCTGAAAGCTTGTCCAAAATGTGGCTCTGATACAGAACCTCCAATGTCTCGCGCTCCGGTGGTGTCAACTCGTCAAGGATCGCCTCGCCATCGAACATGCTCAGGGCTTTGAGAATCCGCTCGAGTTGGTTGAGGTAATGCTCGGTCTGCTTCTCCTTTTCCTTGTAGGTCGTGACGTTGCCGAAATTGTTCTCGGCTGCCGTGCGAACGTGGAGGAGAAAATCATTCATGGCCTCCGCCATCTCGTACAAGGTCGCGTCGATATCGCCCTGGATGAGCAATGAATCCTCGATACGGTTCTGTAGGCGGGCGTCGGTGTAGTCGTCCATCAGCTTGATGAGACGTGCCATCTGCTCACCGAAATCCGCCGAGATGTCGTAATTTCGAGCACGATGGGTTGCTTCGTTCAGTAGACGGTTGAGGGTAGGTGAGAGCCGGTAAGTGTTCTCCACCGCGGCGTTGATCCGCACTGCTCTTATCTGCTGCAGCTTCGTTAGCGCGCGGGCATTGTCATCATCCCGGGTGATGTAGCCGGAAGAATACATCTGCGCGATCAACCCACGGTTTTTGTGCAAGAGCTCGAGGTGCTTGGTCACGGACTCTTCAAGCGTACTCATGACTCGGCTCTCTTGTCGTACTCGCTATCTTCTTCAGAGATCTCGTCGTGCAGCATGAGGTACTCGATAGCTTCCATCAGCCACTCGATGCGGCCAGTGAACATGTAGATCTCGGACTCAGGATTGACGAGGAGCAAGTACCCCTCAGTCTGGAAGCGTTTGACGATCTTGTTCAGACGCTCCCGGTCGGAACCATCCTTGGTGTTGATGTCTATCGTCGTCTGCCGCAACTGTAGGTACAGGCTAGGATTCTCAGAGATCCTGGCCATCATTTGATTAAGATTTAAAACCTGGCCTGCAGCTACAGACTCATCATCCCCAGTGATGCGCATCACCAGTTCAAGGAAAGAAACCATGGGACGTAGGACATTTTTGACCTCTGTGAAGCGCTTTTTCGCATCCTTTTTCCCCTCCACGTCGATGTCAGCGTGTGCGGCAAAGAATGCACCGTCGTCCCGCGTGGTGGTCAATCTGAGGTCAATGCGCCTTAGATACTGATCAACATCGCCCTGGTTTACTGAGTTGGTCAGGAACTGATGGCCTTCGTAGTCGGTGATCTGGCAGATGAACCCGCCCTGAATGAGGGCGGTCGCTACTCGCGCAAAAGTGCTCATTCGCCGTCCTCCCAAGCAAGCTCAAGCTCGCCGTCATCGGTTGCGTCGTTTTCCAGGGCGAGTTCGCAATGCACTAGGCGTCGTTCCGCATCCAATTTGTATTTGTGTTCAAACAACATCAGCGTCTCAGCATCAGGATCGGGGAAAGCGGTGCAAAGAGTGATTCTGTTCTGGCCTAGGTAGTTGCAGAGCGACACGATGTTCTCGGCATCAATCGCCTTGAGCTCATCGACACACCAGGTCAGCTGTACAGGAGCGTTGCCTCGAACCTTACCAATGAACCCCAAGAACAGGATGATGAGCACTAGGTAACTGAGACCGTTCGAAGAGATGTTTTCGAGCTCAGCGCGATTGCGGAACTGCCGGAAGTTACCCTGTTCCCGAACGGAGCCGCGGATGCTGACCAACGATTTGAATTGAGCATTGATGCCGCGATTGCCATCCCAGATCGCGAGCAACGCGTTGAGATGGGCAACGGCATCCACGCTAGGCAGACTGTCCTCCTGCGTCCATTCCTCTCGGTCATTGGTGATCTTGTTGATCACAGACCAATAGTCGAGCTCTTCAACACCCGAGTAGATGGAGATCTTCAGCTCGGAGAGGTTGTCGAACACCGCCGAGCTGTGCTCCAGATGCTCTTGCAAGGACGTATTGAAGCTGGAGAGCTTTTTGTTGAAGGTCTGCAGCTCACGGTGAAGGCCTTGGATTTCGCCGAAAATGGTTTTGGCATCTGCGACCAGAAGCCGTCGGCTCTTATCATGCTCAGTGGCGAACCAGTCCTCGACAACACGAAGCGTCACGCGGGCATCGACATCCTCACCAGTTTCAGTGCGAATGTTGTGGAGGCGATCTTGGAAGTAGGTCGACGGGGCAGCAAGGGGTACCTCGTTGAAAGCAGTTCGCATTCTTGAGGTAAGCTTGCGCAGTTGACCTTCCGCTTCCGAAATTTGTTGCTGGAAGGTGAGCATAGCTGCGCGCAGGGAACTGGCCTCCCAGGCGCTGTCATAGGTTTGGTGACGACTGGTGGGTTCGTACAGCTTCAGCCTATCATCAAGGCAGCTGGCAACGATGACCAATTGGCTCTCAATGGTTGAGATGGCTGTACGACAGTCTTTGATGGCGGCGTTTACCATTTCACGCTTTCGTAGCCAGGCCTCAGTCTCTTCCTTGACTAGCAAGGTGTCTCGGTCGAAGTCTGCCTGCTTCTGCTCTTTTTTGGCCTGAAGCTCAGGAATCTGCGGCAGCATCTGGGTTTTCCAGACTTGCCACGTGGATAAGAGCTCGCTCCACGACTGGATATCTTTGAGCGTTTTCAACAGATCCGCACGCCGGTTTTCAAGCTCGGTGATGACGTCGACGTCTGCACCTTCGCCCGCGAGCTCTTTCTTCTGTTGTTCAATGAAGAATTTGATGCTGTCGTCGCGCGTCCGCTTGTGTGCGTCGACACCAGCTTGTATCTCGCGAACCGCGGAGTTCAGTCGTGCTTCTTCCGCCGAGATCTGCTGCCTAAATTGCTCGGTGAGAGCCGCTTTCTTGCTTGCAATGCGCTGATTGAGGTCGGTGTGAGCCTGTTGAGCATGTCCGTGGAGACGTTCGCACTCAACCAGTTGAGCTTGGGCAAGCTCAAGAGCTTGGGCAAAAGCATGGCTCAGTTGCTCGTTCAACCCATCGATATCTCTCTCCAAGCCCTGGGCAGATGATCTGGCCTTCGTCAGGCTGGAGCGAGTCAGCGCGAGCTCTTCAGTCGCGGCCTTGATCGACTTGCGCAATTCAACCTGCTCGTGAACAGCACGTTCAAGCTGAGTTCCGAAAGCTTCTAGCGCTTGGTTTGCGTCTTCAAGTTTGTCGTGAAGCTTCGATTCATCCGCCTCGTCGGTGGCCTCAACAAATTCCAGCTCCAGCGCGATCCCGTAGAGGCTCTCAGACATCGCTGTCAGTTGCGGGTGGAGATCGTTGCGGTATAGGAGCGCGGGGTTGATGACTCTCGCTATGTTTTCTGACCAATCTGGCCGATTGGCTCGCAGAAACGCCAGGAGGCTATCCTGATCAGGGGTATGAGCTTGTCGGATCTCTGCAATCAGGCCTTTCTGTTTCTCGATAGAGTCCTTGATCGCTTTGATCGTCAGATCATGCCTGGCTGACCGATCTTGAAGGTCGTCGACAGAACTCTGCTGGTCACCGACTAACGTCTGCGCGGTTAGGATGACCTTGTTTGCTTCCCTGATCTCGAGATTTTTGTTGTCGATCCTCGCTCGAATTGATGGGTCAACCGGTGGGTTTGCCACGAGCACTTGAGCACGTACCAGATCACCATGACGTTGTTGCGCCTCGCGCACCAACCGCTGGAGTTCATCCGCAGATGAGTCGTCCACCACCTTCAGTGCATCTCGATAGGCGGCCTCGATCCTGGACTGAGCCTCGCGGGCTTCTTCCCTGAGGTTGCCGGCCTTCTGGATGGCTACAGTGTGAAATTCGTTATGAAGCCGGTTCTCCTCATTGATCTGCTGCTCGTACTTTGCCTTGACCTCCTGAGCAGCCCCTAGAGCAAGATTAAGCTTGTTGCCAACGCTTCGGAGTTCGTCTTCAAAAACGGCTTTCTGGGCTGTGCGAGCTCGCTTCTCCTCAACACCTTTCCTTTCGTAGTCCAGCCTGGCCGCCTCAATTTCCTTAAGATTACGATCACATGAGTCGATCTCAAACTGCGCACTATGGATGGCCTGAGTCAATGCCAAAGCGCGCTCGTCGTGGGCGGCGGTCTCTTCGTCAAGGTAAGTTTGCTTCAGCAATTGCTCGCTTTCGCGCTGAGCTTTTGTGAACTGAAGGTGGTCTTGAAGGAAGATGAATTTTTCCTTCACCTCCCGAATGGCATCTTCAGCAGATTCCAGCTCAGATCGCTGCGTCCGAGCGGTTTCGACCAGCGGTGTGATGTTCTTGATGCTTTGGTAAGCGTTGAAATCTCGAGGCCAATTCTCTACACGCTTACGCTCTGTTTGGATGCCCGCGGATGGCTTGCCTTCGAAAACCCAGTCGGCAACCACCTGCTGGAGATCATCAAAATTAGCCTTTCGAGAGAACATACCTTTGGTGAGCTTCTCGAGATGCCGCAAGGGACGGTTGTAGGTAGTGAACCCGTACATATCCGACATCCCAAGCAAATAGCGCCGGTGAGTCGGGTCGACGTGCGGCGGCTGCCATCCCTGGATGATGGCCCTGTAGTCGATGTAGGTATCTACCAGTTTCTCAGCATGGGGAATTTTCAGGTAGATCAGGCGCTGACGGAATTCCTTGTTGAGTACAAACTGGCCGTCATCGGTCACGAACATGTCCCTTCGGAAGTAACTGTTCACGAACCTGAAGCGGATCTTATCGGCAGTAGAATTGCTGAGAACGACCACAAGCCGACGGGTACCATCGGGACGCTCGTACTCGTACACGAGATAGGAGGTCTGGTTCGGCAGGTAGTAGTCGATGAACGAATCCTTACCTTGCGAAACCACGTCGCGAGGCTCAACACCGGCGAAGAGTAGCGCCAAAGAGAGGAGGGAGGTTTTACCTCGGCCGTTGCGCCCGGTCAGCGCCATGCCCCCATCAATACCCATCGTCTGTACTCGCCCGCGTGATAGCGAATCGATGAGATGGATATTCATCAGCCGGAAGAGGGCCTCCGGTGCGTTCTGAGGCTGCGTAATTGAATCCTGCGCTGGCAGGGTAAGCTCCTCACTCATGACCTCATCTGATATGAGAAGGTCGAGGCTGGCATTATGCGAATCGGTACTCATAGCAACTCCTTTGCCCTAACCAAGTCCTGCCAGAACCACTCATGTGCCAGGATGGTTTGTGACGTTGGCGACTGGGTCAAGGAACACAGAAACATGAAACAAACAGGGTAGATGGCCTGGCCGTGTCATCGTGGCCCAGTAGGGGAGAGACGCTGACCGGCTAGCGCCAGCCAGCGAGACCCCTAAAGGACTCATGGCGCCTTCGACCGTTTTGTAGTGGTTGTCTTCGCCGGCTTCTTCGCCGAGGCCTTCTTCTTTGGCGCATTGGTCGATGGAGATGGAAGTTTTTCGATGAGTTCCTTGCCGATTTTCATGCCCGTGCGCCGCAGCCGGTCGCAGGCCGCCATGAAGCTGACTTTGCTGAAGAACGGAATTCCCAGAGAGCCGCCTTTGTAGGGCGATCGCATGATGCCGTAGACCACGGTGTAAGCAGCGCGATCGATCTCCTGTTTGCGCCCGTCAGGAAGCGATCCGGTGAATGCTCTACCGCCGGGAATGGCTGCCACCGTGTCTCTCAGTTTTTTGCGAAACTTGCTGTCCGCCACGAAAGCCTCGGCACTGACGACGCCTTGCATCCACAAGTGACTGATCGGGCCCGAAGATCCGCCATCTTTCAGGTGGATGAAGATTTTGTCGTTGGAGTAGAAGTCGCAGGGCTCAAGGTTGCCCGTAGACACGCCCGCTGGATTGATTTTGGTGCGGTCGAGCTTGATAAGGTCGGTACGGTTGTCGACGATGTCTGCAATCAGTGCTTCCTCATTTTTGCAGGACGTAGGCCCGATGATGCTGACAGTTTCGATGCTGTCGAAATGCTCCTCGACCATATCTTTGAAAGTTGCAGAAATTTCGTACCATTTGCCAGCAAAAAGCACGTAATGCGTACTGGAAACCGTGCATTCCCAGTTTAGGCAGTCATAGACCTTCCAGTTGATCGGCTCGCCTGATTTCAGGCTGACGGAGCGAACCCCGTGGGAAGATCTCATGACTTCCATTGTCTGCTTGCAGGCTAGCCGGTTCAGCTCGTCAACGTAGTCACTGATCGACAGCATCGTGAAGTCGGTTTTGCGGCTGCCGAAGCCGGTGTACCCCAGTTCAGAGCCTTCCTGGTAGTCCTGAATTTCGGGTGGGGACATGTGCAGATCGCTATCAGCGCCGTCGCGGATCGCCTGAATTTCCGCATAGAGCTCGCTGTCCAGCTTTTTCAGTCGTTCCGAACTCGTCTCCACCCTGACGTTGTCGAACCAGGCGTAATCGCGCTTGTAGGTCGTCGAGTCGTACGCCTGCAGTATTTCTACGCACTTGCCGTGAAATTCAGCCGGAGCCAGCGGGGCATCCAGGCTAAGCGCATCTTTGCCAGCGACGAATTTCGCGAACCTGTCGTCATCGGGTTTACCGCCCGCCACGCGCGCCAAGTCCCGGAGGGTATCCACGCCAAACTGGCTAAAATCCGAGAGCTTGCTGGCCTGAATACGCTTCTGGAACGTCACTGCGTCAGGTGTGGCGAGATCAAGACTTAATAAGCTGTTGCGTGGCACCGTGTTCAGGGCGACCTTTAGTCCGAACTGATGGACGAAGGCATCTTCCTCCAGAGCGAGATGGGCATAGCCAAAACAAAGGGCCACCCAGCATTTTTGTACGTACAAAAAGAGGATGGCTGCAGAACCGCTGGAGTGCAGGCTTCCGAGAGGATCCGAGATGTGGGGCTCGAGCAGGGCCAGCCATTCAGGAGTTCGGTCATACACTTGGCCGTAGTAGAGGATGCCTTCTCCGCCACCCTCCCAGTCCTGCCCCTTCAACTCCTTAGCGCCGCTTGGCCCATATTTCGGGCTGAGGCCATCCTCTGGATCTAGGTTCGGCTTCAGTAACCGCACCGTGATTGAGTTGACGCCAATCCTGCCCATCACCACCCCTTAGCAAATGACCAATCCAGACATATTTGGATCCGAATTTTGCTTATAGTGATGTCAAATTGCAATGAGCGCCGATATGCTTGTGGCTAGTCCGCGGTGACTAGCTAGGGGGTATTAATTGCCAAGTGATTGCGGGTTGAGCGAGTGTCATTGATCACAAGGGGTGGCATTGATGGAAGAGCTGGCGCTAACAGATGTGCTGAAAATTGCGGCCGGTAGCGGCGTTGTAGCCGCTATGGTCAGTTCGGGAATTACCTGGATCAAGGAAGGTCGGCAAAGGAGCGCCCAGCGTTTTCTGGAAGCAGAGATCGACGCTATTCACCTGATCACAAGGCTGGATGCCTTAGCGGTTGCGTGCGCCAACAATTACTGGGAGTTCCACGAAAGGTGACGCCAGCTTAGGCACTCCGAACATGCCCGTGACATCGGTTGTGCGAAACCTGAACTTGTAATTGAGCCGGAAAAGTTAGCCAAAATTGATCGCGAGCTGGCCTGCCGCATTGCTTGGCTTGAGAACGACGTCAGCTTAGGCGCTGATGGCATTCGAGCAAAGTGGGAAGCTTACCTGGACACGGACGAAGCTTTAGAGGCTGACCCCGACCTGGTAGGCCATTTCGGCTACGAGGCCCTACAGATTTCTCGCGCACTGCGTGACAAATACAAACTCAAGCTCCAAGGCATGCGATGGGGCATGCCAACAATCGAGAAACAGCTCACTGAATGCTCCGAGCGGTCGAAGCAGTTTTTCGAAGAAAAGGACTAAGCCTCTCATTGCTTAGCTGACCAGGCGCTCACTACCATCTGCATCTAGATTTAACCGCAGCTTACCCCTCCAGCTTCCTGATAAGACCGCCGAATTGTTGGGCAGGCTCCACATAGCGAAGCGCCGATTTCATATCGCTCCAGCCCACGTATTCCATCAGCGTTTTGATGTCCCAGCCTGAGCTTGCTGCCCAGGTAGCAAACCCGCGCCGCATCGAGTGAGCACTATAGATCTCGGACGGCAAGCCACACCGATTTAAGGTGTCGCGAAGAAGGGGGATCAGGCTATGAGCAGCAAGCGGCCGATCACTGATATTTCCCCAGCGATCGATTCCGCGAAATACACCACCGCGGGTAAGGCCAGCAGCCTCGACCCAGTTCAGGTAGGCCTCTACAGGGCACAGCTTACTCAGCGATGGGGTTTTGTACTCACGGCCGATGTTCTGCCGGTCTCCTTTACTTGATCCGAGATAAAACCTGATGCCGACATAGCGCTCGGCATGCGTGTTTTCGATCGTCAGTCTAGACAGCTCACCTCCGCGAAAGCCCCTCCAGAATCCGATAGTGAGGAGGGCGATATCCCGAGTCGCTTTCAGCAGAGCACCCATGTTTCCAGCGGCTCTCGCCTGGACAATCTCAGCATCAAGATGGGCTACCGCCTTTTCGAGGTTCAGCAACGCAAGTGGGGCTGCCTGCTTCTGCTGAGTCGGGTGTAGCGCCCGGATGCCTTTCAGTAACTGCCTGACCTTGGGGGCTTTCGTGGGGTCGGGGAATCCATTGCTTTGATGCCAGTTCGCGAGCGCAGCCAGGCGCTGTTTGAGCGTGCTGAGCGCCAGCTGGTCAGCGTACTCAGCGATGTAGCGCACTACTGACTCTGTAGTGGTGGGGAGGTATCCACCCCAGGTTACTTCGAAATGGGTGAGGGCGGCCGCATAGCTCTTCGAGGTATTTTCCCGAACGCTTGCCTCTAGGTACCGATCTGCCTTGCTGACCACGCTCGCTCCTCGTTTCGAGCCTCCAGTGGCTCTGCTTTCCCGTTTGTACCGCCTTCCAGGGCATTTTACCCCGTTCACAGGTCTCACAAGCCATAACTCTTGATTATATCTTGCCAGTTGTCGGCAACTTCCCAGCAGGGTTTAGCATTTTCGTATTATGTAATTTCATGACATGTGGCATGACACGAAATAGTCTGGAGGACGTATGGCGCGAGGCGGCGTTAACCTATCAGTGGTGCAAAAGGCGCGGAACAGCCTGCTAATGCGCGGCGTGTATCCCAGCATCGATGCAGTGCGGGTGGAGATAGGAAATACGGGTTCAAAGACCACGATCGCTCGGTATCTAAAGCAGCTGGAATCTGCAGGATCAGAAGCGAACCCTCGTGAACGCATGAGCGGCGCGCTGCGCGGGATTGTCGAAAGCTTGTTGGATCAAGTCCAGGAGGAGGGCAGCCAGGCCTTTCTTGAGGCACGTGCGGAGTTCGAGCACGAGCGTAAGCTATTGATCTCCCGAGCCGAGGCATTTGAGAGCGAGCTCGATGAACTCAAGCTCCGTTTCGACGCGAAAGGGCATATTTTGGCTACTCAAACTGAAGAACTCAAAACCACCCAGTCCACACTCCAGACTGAGATCACGCGCAACGCCAGGCTCTCCCAGAGCAACAGTGATTTCGAAGTCCGGATTCAAGAGAAGGATGGGCAGATCCAGTCTCTGGAGCAAAAGCATACGCATGCCCGGGAGGCCCTTGAACACTACCGTGCTTCGATCAAGGAACAGCGTGACCAGGATCTGAACCGCCACGAGTCCCAGGTCTACCAAATGCAGCAGGAGCTGACCGTCCTTCAGCAGGCGCTAATGGTCAAGCAGGAGGAGATCACCCGATTGATCCGGGATAACGAGCGCTTCATTGCCGAAAATCGCCAGCATGCCAGGGAAGCCTCGCAACATCGTGGGGCTGTCGAAGCCCTGCGGGGTGAGCTGAGCGTTGCCAATGCTATTACTGCGCGTGCGGAAGGTGCGAAGGAACTGCTCGTTCAACAGTTGGAAGCAAAGGCTAAAGAGGCTGGTGAGTCTCAGTCGCAATTGGCAGTCGCGAAGCTAAGGGAGGTGGCTCTGGCACACAAACTCACCACCGCAGAGGCTGAGCTCATGGCTTTGCGCGTATCGAGTGAGGCGGATGGCACGCAGGCGTAATCCAGAGAACCTCGAACCCATTAGCACATCGCGGAGTACATTTGTACTCCTTCCAGAATTCGCAGCTCGCGATCCGAGCTAGGTAGTCCCTATGCGAACCAGCGCCTGCCATACCCTCTAACTTCAGGCTTACTAGTACCTGGCGTGCGTTCGGCATCTTGCAGCGAAGCGCCCATCTGCGCTCCGCCGAGTTGCAACAATCGAGAGCATTGATTTCCCCCCTACTGTATTGAAGGCTGCAAGCTGAGTGACCAGGAGGTTAAGCGCTTGCAATCGAATCTCACCATCAACTCGTTTGACGGTCGGTATCCGCAAGGGGCGTCAGAGTCGTTGCATTTGTGATCGGACAAGGGGCTGTTAGTCATCGTCCCAAGGATCGAATTTGTCCCCATACCTTGCCCGTAAGGCGCGATTGCGCTCAATCCTACTAATCCACGGATCGTAATCCTCGGGCAACGCTGAAAGCTTAGCGCTTATGATCATCTGCACCGCTGCGTCACGCAGCAACCTGCTGGTCAGCTCGCGGCATTCCCCACGCGTAACCGCACCGTAGATGGCGTGGTTGTCTTTGACATAGAGGTCGGTCATCCCCACACGCATATGGCCATATTTATCAACGTCATCGGGGTAGACGTCCTCCAGGCTGAGGTGTCCCATACCAAACTCCTGATTAAAGATGAGCTCGCTGAAGAGCCGCATCTGTACGCTCCACAATGTTCAGAACGCCAACGATAGCGTGCACTATCTTCAGCCCACAAACATTCACTCCCTCAGCGGCTAGCACCCTGTGCTTCAGGCCTACATATCGATATCTCATCCCCTGGCTGGGGTCATCCTGGTTCGGCGGGGAGTCAAATGGATCGAACGCGCTGAATGAAACCGACACCACGCCTGCAAAGTCATCATTGGTCAGCGGTCGCCTGAAACTCCATATGTTCTTGTTGAAAAAGCAGCCTTTGGCGTACACCTCTTCACTTGGGGTGACCAAGGAGTCAACCGGGGGCAGCACGAAGCCGGTAATTGCGTTTGATGCCAACTTGTCCAAGCTGGCCAACAACAGAGGCTAATGTCGATGCCGATCTCGAAAAATGGGCGACGGAATGTAGGAGAGTAGTGCGATCGCTATTCCTCTCTCTGCGAATCTAGGGTAAGGAGTCGAGCTGTTGTGACCGCGGCTTGGAGATCAAGATGGCTGGAGGCGAACGACTTCATGAGGAGCGGGCGGGGAAGGGCCCAATCCCATTTCTCTCGGATCATGTTTTCGACATTTTCCAAGATCGGCTCTACGTTCGAGATGTCCATTTGACCGACCACCCGCAACGCTCGCAATGTGTCCTCCGCGCCGAATGCAACTTCCAGGAATAGCCCGGTGTTTTCACACTGAATGCCCACATGCCTGAGCAACAAGGCCAGCGCATCGTTGGTGTAATCCCCTCGCCAGGTTGCCACATGGCTTACGCTGGCAGAGCCAATTATCGCCGCGTCACCCAACCCGAGAGCGCGGAAGTTACTCCGAGCCTCGTCTAGGAGAGCTTGAGCGTGTTTGTCCAGGAAGCGACAAGACGTGGTTTCCATCAACACGTTTCGCATTTCGAGCCTGACACGATCATCCACCTGGGCACCAAGCCCATCAAACTGAGGAGGCTCGCCGCCCCGAGCCGGTGTGACCACTATCACCTTCGCTTCAAGGTCGACATCCTGAACCTGCCAACGCCTTCCGCCGAAGATGATGCGCTGTCCCTTGGACAGGGGTTTGCTGACCGGCAGCGAGCCAAGTGGCTTGCCATCCCGGAGCAAACGAAACTCTTCATCGCTTGTGAAGGCGGTGTAGAACTCATAGTGGTTGATCAACCGCTCCCCGAGTTCGCCTGGCAGCAGAAGTCCTGAGCTGTCCTGGACGATCAATTCCTTCTCACCCATACCCTTGAGCAAAGCCAGGAAATCAGGCTTGGTTACGCTCGCAAAACTGCCGCTTGCTATGAGATTTCCCCATAATTGCGCCGCCGAGGCACCGCCGAGCTGAGCAATCGAAGACAAACACTGCTGCACCAGTGTCGAGGCGTGTAGGCCTCCCGATCGAGGCGGCTCAAACCATCCACTGATCAGCAAGCGGATCATAGCGACCGTTTGGACAAGGCCCTCACGTAATTGATCGGAGAGATCCGACTTATCTGTTAAAGGGCGCTCCCGGCAGTACGCCCTGAGCATCGCAGGCTCACCGGGTCGACGACCAGAGCGGCCAAGCCGCTGCCTGAGACTTGCCACAGAGGGTGGACAGCCGATCTGTGCGACCGTCCTGATACTACCGATGTCTATACCCAGTTCCAGGGTGGTAGTGCATACGGCAGAAGCTGGAGGATCTCCCGCTTTCAACGCCTGCTCGGCATCCTGGCGTAGCTCCTTGGACGAGCTGCCGTGATGCGGCCAGAACTCGTTCGGTACACCATCGTTTTCGCATAGTGAGCGCAGACGGTCGGCAAACCATTCAACCTCTTGGCGCCTGTTGGGGAAGATCAGGTTGTTATGCCCCCTCAGCACATTGTACAGGTGACCTGCGATAGCCACTTTGGTACCTGAGGTGTCTTCCTTCTCTGCGCCTTCATCTGTTGACGCATTCCCTGGGTGTTCCACCACCAGCTGCTGCATGGGCTGCTCAATGTAGCCACGCACCTGTACCAGGAGCTCTTGGCCAGAGGACTTTGACTCAATAACCGTGATGCCATCTGGGCACACTGGCCTCAGGAACTTGCGGGCCAGCGACATCTCCCCAAGCGTCGCCGAAAGCCCTACACGGGGCAGCGTTCTACCCACGACGATTTCAACCCGTTGTATGAGCGATTGCAGCTGCTTTCCACGCTCACTTCCGATGAAGGCATGAAGCTCATCGACGACGATGTAGCGAAGGTTCTGAAAAGCCCCAGCTAAGCTTGAGCCTCTGTTTACGAATAGAGCTTCTAGGGACTCCGGAGTGATCAGCAAAATGCCCTCAGGCGATTTCAAAAACCGTTGTTTCTTGCTTGCTGCCACATCGCCATGCCAAGCAACGACGGGCAGTTCGAGCCTCTCACATAACCGGCTAAGCCTGTCCCACTGGTCGTTGATCAGCGCCTTGAGCGGGCTGATATACAGCACCGCGCCTGCTGGCTCACTGTTGTTGAGCAGGTTGGTCAGGATCGGCAGGAATGCGGCCTCTGTTTTACCTGCGGCAGTGGACGCTGCAATGATCACATCGCGATCGGCGCCCACCAATGCCGGTACCGCCCACTCCTGCGCATCACGCAGAGACGTCCACCCCTGTGACCAGATCCATTGCTGAACCTCCGGGTGTAAACGCTCGAACGAAGAAGAGTCAGAGCTTGAAGCTGGCGAGCTCATCGTCGGCCTCAACTTCTAGATCTTGCTGCCCGGCCTCATCCTTGGTCAGCTCCACGGCCCCCAATAAGGTTCGCCAATCCGCGGTAGGGTTTTGCTCGATCACCGCGAGCAAGTTGATGAACGCCGTAATGGTCGTGCGCGGCGTCCGGAAATATGCCTCGCCCAAGCGCTGATTGCAGTGCGCCATGAAAGCGGGGATGGCTTCATCCGGCAGCAAAAACTTCTCAGGCTCACCGTAGGCGTATACGTTGCGCAGCTTCTGCAAAAGCACGTAGAAGTCTTCAGGTGTCAGGCTGCTGAGTCGAATGACAGGCCCAGAAAGGTCGACCAGGCCAGACTTAGCAAAGCTGTTTTCAGCGAGGCGGGATTGCAGGGCAGGGTAGCTGTAGAGCCCACGACGAGTGTCCATCAGAAACTCTGGTGTGCCGCCCAATACAAAACCCAGGCCTTCAGCGGAACCTTGCAACGAATCGTTGAGGATGCGCAGAATCTGTTCGTAATTGGCGTTACGGGCCTGGGTGTTTGCCAGTTTGTACAGGTTGACCAGTTCATCCAGGCATACCATCAAGCCGCCGAAACCAGCCAGGCGTACGAATCGTGACAGCAATTTCAGCTGGTCGTAGACAGAAGCATCATCGACGATCGTCCGCACGCCCAGCGCAGCGCGGGCGTCAGTCTTGGTGGAGAATTCCCCGCGTAGCCAACGAATGGCGTCAGCCTTGAGCTGCTCGTTACCTTCCTCGAAGCCGCGGCAGTAGGCGGCAATGACGTCGGCAAAATCATACCCATTGACCATCTCGGTGAGCTCTGCCAGGTACTCACGAATGACCGCCTCACTCTCGACACCTTTGGTCTTGGCTTCCGTTTTAGCTTGGGAGATGAACTTCTCAACGATACCCTGCAGAGCGCCGCCTTCTGGCTTGGTGCGGGTGGCCATGTTTTTGGCCAGCTCCGAGTAAAGTGAGCGCGCTTGGCCACCTGAAGCGTGAAGCCGGCGGTCTGGATTCAAATCGGCGTGCATGGTGACAAGCTTGCGCTCCATGGCGATGCCGCGTACTAGGTTCAGGAAGAAGGTTTTGCCCGCGCCGTACTCGCCAACGACGACGCGAAAAGCCGAGCCGCCATCCGCGAGACGATCCACATCTTTGAGCAGCGAATCGAGTTCACCCGCTCGACCTACCTGGATGAGATGCTGCCCAACACGGGGCACTACGCCCGCACGCAGCGATTGAATGACCGCGTCGCGATCCTTGGCTCGTATCTTACTCATAGGGCTAGCTCATCCAGAATGTCGGGGTTGATTTCGATGGGATCATCACCTTCGGTCACGGGCATGTCGAACAGCTCGAACGCTGTCTCGTTGATCCGCTCCAAGGCGCCATCCAGCATCAGTTCCATATCACTGGCTGCGTCTTCCAGCTCGGCACGACTCCACTCAGCCCGTGACACCAGAAGCCGAAGGAACGCTGAATGCTCGACGTCCAGGCCATGTACGGTAGCAAGCTTTTCGGCGGTACTTTCTTCCTGCCGTTGGGGCGCCTCGGGCTCCAAGGCGCTAGGCGTCTCAGTCAGCGATTCTTCATTGAAGACGCTGGCCAGGAGCGCCGACACTTCTGCCGTTTCTTGTTGCAAGCGAGCGACCTTGTCCATGTCCAGTGCAAAGCCAGAGCCAGTGCTTTCTGATGTCTGTGTCGCAGTGGCCAGCGCGGCATTCGCAGTCAGTGCCTGCACTCCATGGGAGATACGAACAGCTGCACTGTGGAGGTCGCTGTAGACGAACTGCGGATCGAGGGCGAGCGACTTGTATACGCGCTCAAGGAGCTTAACTTCCTGTGGCGTCACCTCGCCATCCGCTTGTGCCAGGTGGGCCAGGAAGCTGGCAATTTTCCGCTTGGCCTCGATCGTCAGCGGCTCAAGCTTCTTCTTGAGGCTTGCCAGTGTCGGCGGTTGCTTCAGTTGAATCTGGAGGTGCGCCTTCAAGCGTTTTCGATGCGCGACGCAGAGGTGATCCCATGAGTCAATGTGGCCGGACAGCAAACTCACCTCTTCTAGCGAGGTGTCACCGTCTGCCGCAGCCACTGCACTGGCCAGGTCTAAAGTCACTGCTGCAGCGCTGTAAGCATCGGTCGACCGAAGAGTGCCTTCATCAGAGTCCGCTGCGAACAGTGCGATGGTGTCTTCTGCCTTGGGCGTACGGCTGCCAGAAAGCACATCGGGCTCTAATCCGATCCGCTTACTTTCCAAGGCCCGGGCGAGTGCCACGACTTTGTCGCGGGAAAGCGCGCCGGCGGATTTGAAACGGCCTGCCAGCTCAGCGAAACTCATGCAGATAGTTTCGCCGCCGACGCGTTGTGCCAACTGTTCGAGTTCGGCTTTTGCTTCAGCAGGCCAGAGTTCTGTTGGCAACTGCAGGATGGCTTCCAGGCTATCTCCAGCGTCTGGGTTGCGCCCCAGATATCGACTGTAAGCGTCTAGAACGGTGGTGCATTCTTCCACTATAACCTGCAGCTTGTTACGCGTTCCTGAGGTTGCGGCGACATCGGGGAGGTCGCCCACGGCTGCTGCCGGGATGTTCAATCCGGAAGAAGCAGGGCGATAGGCAATCTTCAGCTTGGTCTTGTTCTGAGGCAGCACAATGCCGTTGGGATAACGTTTTGCGAATTCGTTTTTGAAGAGTGCTGCGAATTGCTCAGGACAACGGGTCACAGGTGTACGCCTGGAAATGTTGGGCTCTGCGAGCGCCCAGGCCAATGCCCAGCTCGGATTGAGAGGGTATTTATCCACGGCCATCTGGCCCAGCGCGACGCGCAGCGACATGGGCAGCTCGTACCCATCTGCGGCACTGGCGGTGGGTTCACTCATATAGCTTTGAGGTTGAACAGAACCCGCGTCGATATGGGCGAGAAAGCGGGTAGCGTAGCCGCGGAAAGAATGGTTGTCCCCGTAGAGACCAAGCAAGCGCTCGACCTCGGCCTTGATGGCAGGGATCTCTGCCTTAGCCTGAGGATCGCTCGGTGCATCGATCAGCGCGCGGCGTTCAAGCCCGTAAAAAAACAGGAACACGTATCCCGCATCCGCAGGCTGGCGGCGACCTCCCGCCAACCATTGCAGGTACGCTCGCCGCGCCTCAGGCGTGATGCTTCGGTAACTTGGCCAATAGGGCATCTGCCGCTCGGTAAGGCTCATGGGTGAGCGTGCGATTCGAAGCGTGGCATCAATCAGGGACGATTCAGTCTGACCGAACTGGGTTGCCCGCTCGGTGATGTAGAGCATTCCACCCGGGATAGCCAATCCGGCCACGGTGATGGACTCACCTTCTGCAAGCCAGCGAACCCCCATGGGCTTTGCACTTGGCTTTGGAATGGCGTAGCTCTGACTATCGCTGGACGAACCGACTTGGACAGTATGGAAATCTCGCTCGCGGGTACCGGTGCCGAACTGGACGTTGAGACTGGGGGAGGTTGCCTGTCGAGATTCAGCGGCGATCTCCGCAACAATGTCATCCTCAGGCGCGTAGAGCTTTGCCTGGGTGGCGCGTCTGACGGCCCATACCAACGCACCTATGCCCAAGATAACTCCAAGGGCGATCCACGCTTGCTTTGGAACCTGCGCCAAAAGGGCAACAACGAATAACAAGGCGTACAGAGCGATCGGCCCGCCGCCGCTCCCTTTGCGCTTCCGTGGCATATGAGTATTCCGTACAGTTGGTAATGGCCAGATGACATTCTTACGGATTTTACGAGGCGGGCCAAGCGGAACAGACGAAGGGAGCGCTGGGCGAGATTACTTAAACGGATCCCCAACAGAGCCATCTGCTTACATGGCTATGTCAGGGCTGTGTTGCGGGAGGTGAAGGGATCGCGGCGCTGCTCTTAATACGCCCAATTTTCAGTGAGGCCATCATCTTGGTAGTGTCTCGCGATGGGTGATTAAACCCAAGAGTACACAAGTACTCCTTCGCACCTCAGGCGCCTCAACTGGTCTATTGAGGCAGCTTTCGACAACGTCTCTTCTGCACTTCAAATAGCGTCTTCCAAAGCAGCGATCAGCGCCTCCAAAGCCTCAGCCAGGCGGGCGTCTTCACGGGCATCTCCGCTTTTGGGAACAAACTCTTGGCAGTGCCGTAGCAGTGCGTCTCGGTCGTTACGATTCAGATCAAGTTGAATGTGCATGTTCGAAAATCCCTAGATGGTTGAACTGCAGCCCGACCCCTGGCGCTCAAGCACGCTTTGGTCGAATATTGCGCGCCGATTGGAAGCGAGGAGGACAGGGCATTGAAGGTTGAGCAGGAAGCGCAGGTGTGGTTGTACGCCGCTGAGCACTATCGTGATTCTCTCATGGCGATAGTGGGTGATGCAGTCGCCAGCTACCGCCGTAAACCGGGCCTGGACAGTTTGACTCGCATCTACAAGCAAGACGTTGGCGCCGTAGCGTTTGCAGTGCTTGAGCGCGTCCTGCCCAGCGCGGATTTGCCGCGCACCGACAGCAGCTACATCCCTGTCCGGGAACAGTTACGGTCACATCTGATTTATCAGGTGCTAAAACGCCTTGTAGAAGAGGAGGCCGTTCCAGTTGAGCTAAGGGATATCCTGTTTTCGATTGACCTTGGACTCTGACACTCGGCGATCTCAACCTCTGCTACTCGGCAAAGCACAGTTCAGCTTGAGATGACGGGTAAATAGCCTTGTGCCGGCGTGCCGACGAGGGCTTTGTTATGCAAATAGGAGTCGCTGATGAGACTACTAGGCCGCTGAGCGCGCCATTGGCCTCCAGATCTGCAACGTCAGCTTTCAACCGCTGTACCAGGGTATCAATCGGTTGACCGCTCTCCACACTCAACGTCAGTGTGAAAAGCGTCAAAGGGCTGAGCCCCATCGCATCACCTATCGCAGTCAGCTTCTCTACCGTAGGGCTTGATCGGCCGTGTTCCGACTTCAGCATGTAGCCACGGCTGCTCGCTACTGCCATATCCTTATGCGTCAACCCGCGGCTAATGCGCATGGTTTTCAGTACAGTGGCGAAAGCTGCTTTCAGCGACATAGATGCTCCTGGCCAATGTCAGGCGAGAAAAGCCCGCAAACCATTTTCAGCGGAAATACCCGACGTAGAGCATCTGACAGTACCACAGAGACCTTCCCGCCAGTCTTAGCGAAGAACCTTTTCAGGCCAGCATCGGGATAGGCCTGCAGCTTTCCCGGCGCAGAATGCCCGAGACTATCGAGCACCGCAATCTAGTTGTTTTCACTGATTAACCTCGCGGAATCAGTGATTTTCTCTGTATTTCAACTATTTTCCTGCATGCACCCTTGAGATTTTTTTCGCGAGACGGAGTTCTATATTTGAGGACAAGAAAAAAGCGAGTGATGTACAGGCGCAGATGATCTGCAAGGATCACAGACGGTTTTGCCCGTATCGCTTTTCGCCTTTGGGCGGTTTCAAGATCTGATCTCTGTTGACTGGCTTGCACCTGCGCAGCCCCGCAGGGGGTGGGGGAATCGCCTTCTTCGCAGCCGAAGGCTGCGCTTGTGCTTTGAATACAAACAACCAAGCCATTTTTTGAAAAAATTGATTTTTTCGCTAGGGCTCGCCGTTCTCGAAAACACATAGCTGCGGGTTCTCTTGGCTGTTGCTGGTTACCGTAAGTTCAGACGAAAAAACCACTCGCCCCGATCGCTGGCGCGGGGAATTCATGAACTTGATCACTCGTAGCGCCCAAGGTGGCGCCATCCACAAGCCGCTGTACACTCCTCACAACTACCCGGCCACTTGAGCGGGATTCCTCTAGCAAGGAAAGACAATGATCACGAAGATCAAGGTGAAAGGGTACAGAATCCATCGGGACTTTGAGCTTGAGCCCAACCCAAGGATCAATCTGCTTGTTGGTGGGAACGACGCAGGTAAATCTTCCTTGATGGAGGCTATAGCTCTGGCGATGACGGGACGCATCGGAGGAAGACCTGCAGCGGAAGAGCTCAATCCCTACTGGTTCAATACCGCGGTAGTCTCGGAATTTTTGGACAGTCTCCTGATTGGAGAGGCTGTTTGGCCCACAATCGAAATTGAGCTGTTCCTGCAAAACCGACCTGACCTGCAAGCTTTGTGCGGCGTGCATAACAGCGCGATTCCTGCACAAGCTTGCCCTGGCGTGGTGTTCCGCGTCATACCCAATCCTGAGTACGATGCAGAGCTTCAAGCGTGGACTGAAAACCCGTCGATTCTGCTCCCTGTAGAGTATTACAAGATCGAGTGGCGCCATTTCGGCGATTCAGAACTCACCCGCCGTCCGCGGGATCTCTCCATTGCAATCATCGACTCGCGCACGATCAGGACGTTTGGTGGTGTCGATTACCACCTTAGACAGATATTGAATGATCACTTGGAGCCTTCCGAGAAGGCCTTGATCTCCTTGGAGTACAGGCAGGCAAAATCATCTATGTCAGATGGAGCATTGGCCGCGCTCAACCAGCGACTTGGGCAAGTGGAAGCATCACTCGACCAACAACCCCTTAAGGTGGCCATGGATCAGACGTCCAGGACATCTTGGGACTCGGCTGTCGCACCGCACATAGACAATGTGCCGTTTTCTATGGCCGGGCAAGGCCAGCAGGCAACTATCAAAATCTCCTTGGCAATGGGCCGGCATGCCGATCGCACTAATGTGGTTATGATTGAGGAACCGGAGAACCACCTTTCCCACACCAGTATGGTCATACTTCTAAACCGCATTGAGCGGCTGGCCGGCGAAGAACAACAGTTGTTCATCAGCACTCACAGTACCTACGTGCTCAATAGGCTGGGGCTGGATTCGCTGATGCTGATCAATCGTGATGCAGTCACAACGATCACTGGGCTAACTCCGGAAACGGTAGGGTATTACAAGAAGCTTCCGGGCTACGATACGCTTCGAATGGCGCTCGCGGACAGGCTGGTTCTCGTCGAGGGGCCGTCCGACGAAATCATTTTTGAGCGGATCTTCCATGATCGCTATCAGATGACACCGATGGCTTGTGGCATTGATGTCCTCAGCATGCGCAGCCTCTCCCTAGCCCGATGCCTGGAGCTTTGTGCCCGGCTTGGCAAGAGGGTTGCAGTTTTGAGGGACAATGACGGTCAGGATCCCGCAGCTCTTCGAGAATCACTTGAGGATTGGCTAGATGGAGAGCACAGAGAACTCTTCATCGGGGATGTGGATCATGGGCACACATTGGAGCCTCAACTGATCCATCACAATGGCGAGGCCGCACTGCGGGACATTCTGGGTATTCGGGCTGATGCTCGTGTCGATGTATGGATGACCAGAGAGAAAACTGAAGCCGCCATTCGAATCGCTGAGAGTAGGCAACGCATCGTCGCGCCGGCGTACATGGCAGCCGCGGCAGCCTTTATCCATGGCTAACCATCTGACCCTCGCCGTCGCGGGATCTCGCAAAACTCAAGGCTTGATCGAGCATTGCGCCGCGTTGGCGCCTACTCGTCGGGTATTGGTTGTGACGTTCACTCAGCGGAATCAACACGAGCTGTCAGAGCGCCTGGCGAAATCAATTGGCCTGCAGACCAATGTGGAGGTCATGGGGTGGTACACGCTACTCATCCGGCATTTTGCCCGGCCTTTCCTGCCCTTTGTCTTCCCAGGGCGGCGCGTCCAGGGCTTCGACTATGACGGGCTCCCCAACCGCTTTGCAACGAACGAAGAACGTTTTTTCAACCCTGCTGGTGCGTTGTATGCAGCTGAGCTCGGCAAACTAGCCAACCTTCTGGTGGAGCAAAGCCAAGGAGCGCTGCTCTACAGACTGGAGAGCCTGTATGACGAAATCCTGGTGGATGAGGCTCAGGATCTCAGTGGCTGGGACTGGGAGCTGCTGGAGAAGCTGTTTGCGTCCCGTATCGACATCAGGATGGTTGGTGACATTCGGCAATCAGTGCTTTCGACAAGCCCGCGAAGCAGGAAGAACAAGCAATATGCCTATGCAAAGGCCCTGGCGTGGTTCCAAACCAAGCAGAGGCGAGGCGAGCTCGAGATTGAATACAGAAACACGACCTGGCGCTGTTCCCCAGGTATTGCGAGATTCTCTGACACCATCTTCAACCCAGCATGGGGTTTCCCTGAAACGGAGTCGCTCAACGAGGTTACGACTGATCACGACGGTGTATTCCTGCTCGCCAACCGTAATGTTCTTGCATATGTGGAGAGATTTCGCCCCCAGTGCCTGCGCGTGAACGTAAAGTCAGGCACCGCATTCGACCTGAATTACATCAACTTCAAGGTCGCCAAAGGTGCAACGTACGAGCGCGTCCTGATCATCGCAACTGGCCCAATCTCAACCTTTTTGCAGCGAGGCAAGTCGCTTGATCCTGGCCCCGCAGCGACTTTCTACGTAGCCGTTACCCGGGCGCAGCAAAGCGTAGCTATTGTGCTGGATCGTCCAGGGCAATCCCTCATTCCATACTGGGAACAGTGACGCAATAGGGGCAGCCAAGGGGAGGGAGTGGTGGTCGCGTGGAATGCCTATGAATCCATACCTCAACCTTGCCGACCACCTGTCCGCTTGCGTCACCTGGTAGCCCGAGCGTGGAAGAGCTCACTCGTTGCTGCTTGTCAAAATTCAATCCATCACGAAGGCTGAGCCGACAATTGCTAGGCTGCAGTCAACTGTACCGCGCCCCCCTCAAGCACCTTCTCGGGACTTCACCTGGCCAAATCCTTGGTCTATACCCAAAATTCACAGTTAGGCATAGCGCGACAAAGGTCGTAGCTAACAGCTCTAGCTCGGGCCTTGGCGCTCGACCCCGGGCGAGTTAGTCTCGAGCTTTTGCGTTGAGGCTGGAGATGCGAACGAAGCGAAGGATAACCCGGGCGTACTGTGTGGAGTTGGGCCAGGAGTTAACCATAGGCGGTGCACATCAGGCCTATTTCAACCAAAACCAGCCACGTAGCCGTTTTCTGTTCCAGTGCTCATCACCGGAATGCAGGGCGCTCGAGGTGGTACCAAAAATCACAGCCGTCAATTACTACATCCACCCGACCGAAAAAGCGCGCGTCAAATCTCCGCATTACAAAGACAACGAGCGCTATGAGCATCATGCGGACTGCGAGTGGATGCTTCCAGATGAGGACGAAGGTAGCGATGCGCCGTTGCCCGGAGAGACGGAATTACAGACCCGCACACGCCTAGCAAAACGCCAACTCACTTCGGTAATCGATATCTTTGTTCCCCCGACACAGCCAGAACAACCCGTGGAACGTCCACCTCGAGCAGCACCAGGCGACGAGGACGAGGCTGGAGCTAATCGTCGACGGGGCGGTGGCGGCGCAGAAGGTACCCGATCCGATCGGAAGCATCGAACCGGTGACCTGCGTGAGCTAGTGGATTACTACCACGACACACGCGAAGCCTTGAAAGACCTCTTTCCCGAGGTAACGATCAACGTGACAGGTCGTGGTGAGATACCGTTGCGTTCGTACTTCAAGAAGGTGGCTTGGGCCAGGCCTGACACTGCAGGATACGTCTACAACGGCGGTGGGCGGATTGAGCCGCGGGAAGGGGACGGCTTCGTATTCAACTTCTATGACAAGGTTGCGGACAAAGATGCCTCTCTCCAGGTCTCTGATGAGGTCATGACTCAGCACCGATCAAGGCGCTATGTGAATGAACTTCTCGATCAGGCACGGCTGGTAAGGTACTTCACGTTCTATTTCCTGGGCACCTTCACCTATGACGAGGCCAGCGACACTATGGTTGCACAGGTTACTGACCTTCGCTGCCTGGCGATTGATTTGGGCCCGTTGAGGAGCTGAGCTTCAGTAGAGATGGCAGCTCCTAACCATTGGCAAGGGCGGCACCCGATGAGTAAATGCTTAAATCAGCGAGAGGCCTTCGTCTAGACGTAGATAGGTGCCGTGCAATGCAGCCAAGGAGCAAGTGATGCGTCAAGTAGTGTGTACCGATTGCCTTACCGAAACCTTCCTGCAGGATCATGCTTCGGAGAACGATATCAGCGAGTGTGACTACTGCGACCGAGAGCTCCCTGTCATGGACATGGAAGAGCTGGTGGAACTCTGCGAAACAGCAATCCATGCCTCGTTCCGGGCTATCCAACAACCCGGCTCAGTGATTCATCACGGCTATCCTCCAGTCGGTGTCAGTTTGTATGACATTCTGGAGCTCATGTTGGGTGCCGATCAGGCCCTAATTTCTGATATCCATGAACGCCTGCTCGACTCCTGGAGCTACACGGGGGGCGATGACGACCCTTATTTTGTCGAAGAGACGGAGGCATCGTCGGAGCTGACGGTAGGCTGGCGAAAAATGGAGCACAGCCTGCAGTTTGAATCCCGACTAGCAAATCCCTTAGTGGGGTCAATTCTGACTATGGTCTTCGACGGCATAGAAGATTTGCGCTCGAAGGATGACAGGTCAGCCATTGTGATCGCAGGCCAAGGGCATCAAATCTCATCATTCCAACGGGGTAGGGTGTTTCAGGATGAGCAAAGCATGGAGGAAGCGCTGAGTCACCCTGAAAAGCATCTCGGCCCGGTACCAGGAGGCAAGGGATCTCCTGGCCGAATGAACGCCAAGGGAATTTCGGTTTTTTACGGCGCAACAGATGACCACACGGCAATTGCGGAGGTGCGCCCACCCGTTGGCAGCACGGTGGTTACCGCACGGTTCGACGTAATCCGGCCTCTGAGGCTTCTCAACCTGAACGACCTGGCTTCAATGCGTCCGCACCGGGGGTTGAGCTATTTCAATCCGATTCGCAGGAGCCTCACTGAACGCTGCGCGTTTCTGAAAGACTTACAGCGCCAGCTGACGATGCCAGTTATGCCGGACTCGGCGGAAAGCGGGTATCTGATCACGCAAGCTATTGCCGATTTCCTAGCAACCCATGAAAAGCTGAACCTCGACGGTATCTTATTTCCCTCTGTGCAGGTGCAACAGGATACGTCACCGGGGCAGAACGTCATTCTTTTCCACAAGGCCAGTGGTGTAGAAAGGCTCGAGGACACACAAAAGGCTGAGTACGTGAGTCTCTGGGAGTCGGATGAGGATAGGTGGGTGTATTACCCAGAGTTCTGGGAAGCCGAACCCAAAAACTCAGATCAGGCCTCCCAGTACGTCCCTCTGGTACCTCCGCCGGAGCCAAGCCTGCGTCTAGCTCGAGACGGCATCGTGATCCACAAAATCCAGGGAGTTCGGTTCAGCACCGAGATCGACCCAGTCCGCTACGTTCCTTGGTCGAAGGATAGGAAATACCATGGGTTTCGATAGCCTGGCTGCTTTCTAACGAGAGCTCGGATCTTGTAAGGGATCTCTAAACCCATCGGAGTTTGGCGGGCCATTACCAGCCGTACCGTTCATCGGCAAAACCTATATATTGGGTTAAGCACAGATTGAAAGCACTACCTATTGGGCCGGATTGTGCTTGAGAGCCTACATCTGGTGTTTTGCCATGAACGAAGCCCATATCGAGAAAGCAGCGACTGATCTGCTCATGCAGATTTACCGTGATCGCCGTTAGTGGCGGGGGTTGTAGGGTCGCCTGGAAAGGCATCCACTTTTTGGGTAAAAAAGGGCCTTCGCGAGGCCCCTTATCTTTGCTTCTGAAGGGTTACTTAGCTAACCAGCTCTCGACTTCGTCAGCACCATGCTGGCTTTTCCACTCTTTCAAGGTCTTGTGGTTACCACCCTTGGTCTCGACGCGCTCGCCTGTGTGAGGGTTCTTGTAGACCTTGAGCTGACGGGGCTTGCGGCTGGACTTTTCAGCCACAGCGGCTGGTGCACGTCGACTGGCAGATTGTGGGTCAAGAATGGCTATGATGTCGCGCAGGCTGTAGCCGTACTCCGAGAGCAGGCTACGGAGCTTTTTTTCAAATTCGAGTTCGCGCTTAAGGCCATCATGGTTTTTGAGGGTCTCAAGTTCGGCCAGCTGAGCAGCCAGTTTTTGCTCCAAAGCACGGAATTCGGCGAGTCTGGACATTTGATGCTCCTGTATATGGTGCCTCGAGTATAGGTGTGGGGCTACAGGCCATCAATGTGCGGATCGTGCAGAGGTAAGCTAGGGCCTAGCTCTCGCCTGGTGAATAAAGGGTTCGCAGGCGAAGATGGCGGTGAGCTATCATCCCAAACGCCTTCGTCTTAAGGCCGGCCATTTCTATCAGCTGCCATCGATTACCAGCTCTACAAAGCTGGTCATTTGAGTGGGCTAGTGCATTGACCAGCACAAGTGTACGTCTTGACCGGCAGAAATCGACCCAAAGCTGCCCTTCACGAAGGGCAGCAATCGGCAAAAGCGGACGTCGGATGCGGACTGGTTCCGGGGGTTAAAGCGGAGTTAGATCAGCTACCAGATCTGTAAGGCTAGCGCCTGGCCGCTCCTTACCCTAACCGGGAGAGAGCGGCCAAATAGCGTCAGGGCCGCGTAGCCGACACCCCAACGCTCTACTGCCTTCGACTCATTTAGCCGGCAAGTCCAACAACTGGCGCAACGTAGCCTCATCGGTATCAGCTTCATCGATGGGCGTTCCATCTTCAAACACTCTTGAAGACGCCAAGTCGGCGGTGATCACCGGTGCACTGCCGGCGTCGCGCACCAGTTGGGCGGCTACTTGCAGCGCCTCGGTGTCATCGCTGGCAATCGGAATAGCCAGGGTCGTGCGGCGACCATTGGCAGAGGCGTCGATGGCGGTCGCATTTACAGCACTGAACGCTCGCACCAGGCGTGTTCCCGACCATCGGTATGTACATGCTGCTGAATCCCCACAAATCTCCTCGGAATATGCGAAAGTCCGCTTCTGGCCGTGAACTGACCTCCGCCAAGAGCAGCTTGGATTCGATGTTCGACAATGATCCCACCCAGTTCATACCGACCGGTAAAGGACATTAGGGAATGAGGGCAATACGGTGCGTGACTAAGGCTCAACCTAGAAAGTTGATAATAGTTGATAATAGTTGATATTCAGAAATTAACTGGGATTGCCCCAGAACACTGAAAACTAGCAATGCCTGCGGTATAAGGCTAAGTTGACGACCAATCCAAATGAATCAGGACAGCGTCAAAATGAAAATGGTGGCTGGCAGAGGACTCGAACCTCCATCTACCCCTCGAATGCTACCTGACACAAGTAACATTCGAGGAGAGGCTGCGCTAGGCGCAGCCGTAGGGCGCATTAACCGATTATGCTAACCAGCCTTTAGTCTCGATGCTAGCTCGGTCGCGGCACTGGTGTCAAGAAGATATTCTTGCCGTAGGAGCTTTATGGCGCCGTTCAGCATTCTCTCACCGGTTGCCCCCTTATATCGCTTCACTACCAACGGAAGCACATCCCGCTCGGGATCTAACGACCTTTCACAAAGATCACGTATCACTCGCTGCCAAACTTTAGACAGCAATATCATATCTTGAGCCTTCAAATTTCCAAATGGACTAGGAACCCAATTATACCTCCCCCTAACTGTAGAGGCGTAAGTCTCACTAAATATTACTATTTCTTCAGAACTCCCTCCGTGAAAATTAATATTTCTCATTTTCCTATAGTAATCAATCACCGCTACATCAGAGGCATCGACAAAACTTGACAATGCCGCATCGTCATTCATCACCTCGCCTGTCCCGTTTCTAGACGAATGGATAACCCGAATTGCCTTTCGAAGGAAATCACCCTCTACATTGACATTAGGCTTGGCTACTAAAGGCTGTTTTCTAATGTAATCACAAGCAGTTTCGGCTTTGCCGTTCATGAAGGCTATATGTGAGAGATATACAAATTGTTTTGATTTCTCTAGCTCTAGCTGATCAAGATAGAGCGTACCGTACCCAAGCGACTTCGCCTGCGCAGAGATAAAACCAGGCGGATTGGCAGATTGTTTTGATGCTTCGAGAAAAATTTTAACTGAGGAATCTACAATCGCCATGTATGGATTGATGGCCCCCAGCTCTTTCTTCAAATTAGTAAAAATGGCTCCAGGCGTCATAGCATACTCATTCAGTAAATGAAGGTAGGCCTACATTATAAGGTTAAAACTTGAGCTTTGTGAAATAGACCAGTGGAGTACTATTGCAATGAACGCAATGCCTGTTCCCTGTATCCCAAAGGCCCTCCTTCCAGGCTCAGCCCCCTTTATTGAGGGTCTACTTTTTCGCACCTATCATCCGAATTCTGCCATTCTGCAACCATAGCTAAGGTTCGATCTCTGCCATCGTCGAACGTCCGCTGTGGGTCGATAGCGGTCACACTCGGCCGGCAGCTTTCGACCCGAAGCTGCCAGCCGGGAGCATGCCGTAGACAGGCAGAATTGGCCGCTCATCGGGGCCACTCGTTACACCAAATTCTTCACTGCGAAAGGTCGAATTGGCCAGGAAAACCATGGACGCTGCACAAGAGACCGCAGTAGTATACTTGGATAATATCTTTCCGAGCTCTGTTTGTGGCGAAAGCGAATAATTCCGAAGCTGATTATTACAAGGAGGTTTTATGCCCATTCAGTGTCAATGTGGACTCTAGAGACTCAAGCCCAAGGCTAGTCACCTAGGCACACCAAAATAAAAATATATAAAACCCTCATTCGGATTACGGGGCGTAACAATTCATGGATTCAAACGCTAAGCCACAAAAGACTGAGTATGCGAATCAACACTTCGTCCCCAGGCTGCTCCTTAAACGATTCTCGCATGAAGACAAAATTAACATTGGCCTTATGAGTGCTGCGAGTGGCGAGATAAAGTCGTCGATCCCATATAAGCCGCAGTGCGCAAAGCACTATTTTTACGGGAAGGACTTAGTTATAGAGAAAAAGCTGGGAGAGATCGAGGGCGAGGTTGGGAAAATTATCGATCTAATAAGTTTAGTTCCCATCCCTAATATAGAGCGATTGAGTCGCGCTCATATTTTGCTGACAGTATTTTCTGTTTATCAGTACGTACGAACTGACAAGGCATTGAAACTGGCTGAGGAGGTTGTCACAAAAAACTATTCCATTATCAAGGAGCATGCAAGGCCTGAGCTTATGCCTAAGCTTGCAGAGGTGGCGAATGGGCAACTCTCTGAGCAAGAACTGCATGAGTTCTACGATAGTGTAGCTGTATCTATGACCAATCCGCACTCCATTCTATTTGAAAGCGCCAATAGCATCATGGTTCCTAGCTTGAAGCTTGAAATGAAGCTGCTCATAAACGAAACAAGAACGCCTTTCATTATTAGCGATAACCCCCTGGTCTACATGGATGCAGAAAGTAATAGCTGTTTCTATAGAATGTTACTACCACTAACGCCAAAGCTTTTACTTGTCTTCTATGATAAGTGCAATCACAAAATAGGACTAAGAAAGACTAGCTTTCACAAGCTAACAAACGAGGTTGATGTGTTTTATCTCAATGCTCTTCAATATCTAAATTGTCAAAAAAATATTTACTTTGGACCGGGTACCTCTAGAGCACATCTCGAATCTCTTGATAAGTCTTTTAAAAAAAATCGATTTAAAGAGCCAACGACAATGACTGAGTTGAATGGGCAAGCGTTTCTAGAAACCAATAGGCCTAGAGTAAATTATAAATTTAGCTTTGTTAGAAGGATTGCTTCTTAGGGTAGCGTGCCAAAATAAAGGCCGCCTGCAATCGGCTGTGAAAGCCAATTCTTTTGGGCGGCAGTTATGGGTCGATACCTGCGGGTCAAGGCGTACCGTGCGCTGGTCAAGCCCGATGCAAATGGCTGGTCAAGTCGAATGCAACCAGGTGGTCAAGTGGGATGAAAACGCTTGGTCAAGTCAGGTGCAATTTCCCAGGTGGCCTGCCTAGTGTTGAATGTGATCGTGCGTGCAGGCTTTCCGTGACTGCTATCCGATCATTTCGAACCGGTGGGATCACCTGGATCGAGCACGTCCCCGGTCATGGGCTTGCTCGACCGAGGCTTGAGCGCTCAGGAGAGTAGCGGGCTCGTATTTTTCAAAGTGCCTCGTCAGTGACAGGTGACCGAGCAAGCGATCTACAGTGCGTCGCCTTCAAGCCCAGGCGATCCAACGCTCCATCTTCCTTTCAAACCCATCCGCGCAAAACTCCAGATTTAGCCAATAGTTCTGGTACACCTCATAGTCGAGCGCCGTTGCGATCCCGCGGTTCTCGGCGTTCAAAACGCTCCATGCTCGATACATCCGGTGCTGCCAGTCGGTCTCTGTCACCAACCGGTGCGATGTGTTCGATGACCAGCCGTCCTTCATAAGCGTTGTAACGAAGAGTTCCGCAGCCGCATTTGCACAGCCGGCGTCGTGGGCAATCATCCCGTCCAGGATCGAATAGGAATACCAATCGCCTGGAAGAGCGATACCACTTGGCTGTCCAGCTTGTCGCTACATTGGGGAGCTTTCGAGGCAAGAGTCTGCTGCGGAATGAAGCGAATACGGTGGCGATGCTGAGCTAAGATTCTTCAATCTTATGACCAAGTGCAGCGAGGGGCTATGGCAGTTGTGTTCTTTCTACCGTGGGTATCTGCTACCAAAGAGGTGCGAATAGCAGATCTTCGTTTGATCCCTTACGAGCGAGGTCGACTTCCGGGTGAGTTGCTGGGCATACCGCAGGAAGCTTTCGACGGCGTACTAGGCAACTACGGCGACCGAGGGTACGACTCTCAGCCTTCACAGCCGATCCAGCAAGCCGCTGTAATCATTTGGGACGAAGACACACCGGGCCTTGAAGCCTCGGATGCCCAGATCCAGCAGCGACTGGTTCAGTGTTCGTATCTCGCATTCTCTGCCTTGGTAGGTCGGTCGGTGTGCTCAACTTCCGACTATTGCAACGCCGACACACTCCAGGTCGTTGCACAGCGGTTTGATGTCGCGTCACCGGCTCATTCCTGTGTGACCACGCGCCGGCGTGACGGTGGAACACAAAACATGCTGGCGGGCAGGGCAGGGCTCAAGTTCATTCGGCCGTACCACGTCGACAACAGCTCGCGGATTACGCTCGACACCCCACTGCTTGAAGCACTACTCAAGCTACCTGCTGGGGAACTTAAGGAACGTATCGACGAGGCGGTCGTTTCCTTTCTCAGAGCCAATACCGATGCGTCATCCATAGATGAACGATCCGAACTGATCCTGATGCGGGTCGCCATAGACACGCTGCTTGACGTTCCTCATGACAAAGCTGCCTTCCGCAGAGCCATCAACGAACACTTCGACGAGCTACCGAACCCGCCCATCTGGCATAAAGGGAGACTGGACGAACAGTGGTGGTGCAAGCACTGGGACAAACACGTAAATCGCCCGCTCGACGCCTGGGTACACGATTTCTGTGCCGCTCGTAACGCGGCAGCTCATGGCCCCGCAAATGGTGAGAAGGGAAGCATCTGGCCTCGCCATAACCACCTCATTTTCTCCGCCTGGTTGCTGCCGCTGATCGTCAAAAAGCTACTTGTCCAAGCAGGGCTCTACGAGTTCACCGCCGAAGATAAGGTCGCGAGGGCGGGCTTTGAGGTCTTTCTGGCGCACGATCTGCTGGCCATGACCGACAAAGATGAGAACAAGGTTTGGTGGCAAATAGCCGAGTCTGAGCTTTATCTGCCTCTGTTTGCTGAGCGATTGCAGCGAGCATGCGAATGACGAAAACATGGTGTTGTGGACTTGAGTCAAAGCGTGCTGATACGCAGTGGGATACGGGGAGGGAATCCGGGTGAGAAGTGAGGATCTAGCTTGAAACAGCCCTTGCCCCGGTGTGTTAACCAATTTTTTGATGTGTAAACCACCGCGCTTTACACGTCAAAAAGCTGGTTTACACCTTTTGTGAGACGCCAGCCTCAGGCCAACGTCACCTCCTGCCGGGATCGTAGTAATAGGCACGCCTGAAACTGGCACCAGGCTCGCCTATAAGGGGGAGGCAGTGAGCGGATGGCGATGGTGTAGTCTAGGATCAGACCGCAGAAGGAGCGTACTCATGAGCACTTTGCCCCCCGATCAACAAGCCCGTTATTTGGAAGTGCTCGACGCCGTGAAGCGCTTGTATGGCGGCGATATCGACGCAGCCATGCACTGGATGTCACGTCCGGTAAAAGCATTTGGCGGCAAAGCTCCTGCCGCTATGGTCACGACCAGGCCGGAGACGGACACGGCTATCGAGTTTATCAGGCGCTTGGAGCATGGATTTGTCGCCTGATTGTCAGTGAACAACGCTCTAGAGGCGTGTCAGATGTCGCGCCTGATTCGGCTCAGGGCTGCCAAGACTGCCACCCCCTTGTACCCCCATCGACCCAGTTGGCCGTGTGCCTTCTGACGCCCTAGATTAGGTTACTTCCGTCTCGATCTCAGCTGATTGCGGGGCGTCTAGGCGTCTCTCAACAACTTCTCTAGCGTGGTCTGCTGCCAAGTGCTCCACAGCTCCACAGCGTGGGTACTGTAGGACTGCAGCGAGTCGAATGACTTCATCGGCCGCAGGCGGGGGCGTTTCGGCGGAGTACACCGCAGCATCACTGGCATTGTTTACTACGGCGAAAATCAAGGCGGTCACGGGCAGGCTGACCAACAAAACTGACGATATCAAACTGAGAATGCTCCGTCTCGCCTGCGTTGATAGCGGCGAGCCTCGCTTGAACATATTCGTCCCAACCAGGATTACAGAATTGCGTGTCCGGCCAAAAGTTGTGTGCCCCGTCTGCCACAAATTGTCTAGCAACCGCTCGCTGATCCGCACCAACCAAACACCAAGCAACAACTAATCTATCGTTCCACGTTGCTGAGGTCAGTAGGTGTACCGCAGCAAAATCCCCTAAGCAAAATTGATCGACTTCTCTGTCAAAAGCGTACATCGCGTTCAACTGGTCTAGGTAAGAACCTTCGGCCATAAAATCTACTGCCGTGAAAAACCAGCCTATTGCCTGGAATTGGCTGAGGCTGACGAGTCGTTTGTGGGCGGGGGACAGACGATTTCTGCTGAACCACGTCTTCGTGCCTGTTCTAGTCTTGGTGGTTGGAGCATGTATATTGCTGACGGGCATTTTAAGCCTCCCTAGTTATTATATGTAGACTGTGCGCACGTCAACCGTCGCCAGGGGTCGGCATGCTTCTTTTAGAATGCTTGTGGAGTCAGCTGGCACGCAACGAAATACGGTACTCGCTAAAGAAAGTGGAGGTGTGCTTTCCAATGACCGCCTTGGGAATGGAAATTGTCTGTTACCGTGACAAGGATGGCCTTGAGGATTTGTGCCGCTGGTCTGAAGCCATTTGAATAAAATCACTTTTGACAAGAGTAATCTGCTCACGCCCCAGGGCTTTGTCTAGCCGCTGCTGATCGGGAGTAAGGCGAACCATTTCGCGGTTGATATCAGCGATGCTTTTTGCACCATCTGTCTCGGCCTTAGCTCGCAAACCGTCGTACCGCCGAGCCTGCTGTTGCTTTGTTCTGGCGGTCGCAGCAGACTGAGCCCGAGTTGCCTCCACTGCGGCCTTTCGTGCGGCTTGACCATGCTTTGCCGCTTCATGGATCTTCGCGAGTGCGACTCTCTCAGACGAGCAATGCGCTGCTGATGGCCACGTACCAAACTGCGATAGTGAGTTGAGCTCATGACTTCCCCTCAGCTACATGGCGTAGTAGCGGGAGCTTGGCTCAACAACGCTTCGCTTGACCAGTATTTTGAGAATCGCCGACCTTCAAATTGAAGACGGCCAGACGGACACCTTCATGGACGACACCCTGGCTTACCTGAAAGACCGCTACAAGGATGAACAGGCCCGGTTCGACCACTTCGAGAACAAATGCGCTAAGTTTCTGACAGCCGTTTCGGTGGTGATTGCCGCATTGACGGCGCTCGCCAGCGCCAAGGGGAGGGTGCTTTTCGCCCTTAGCGGCCCGTGGGATGTCATTGCGCTTGGGTGTTTTTTGGCTGCAGCTTTCTGTGTGGTGTGCTCGTGGGGTCATGCCCTGAGCGCCCTGAGAATTCGGGAATGCCCAACGCTACCGTACAGTCGCCAGAGTGTAGAATGGATGAAAGCGGCTGATGCACCAGATCGCCAGCAGCATGTCTACAACTGTTATATAGACACATTGGAAAAACTAAAGTCAGCCATCGACGAGAAATTCATACCTCTAGATTTTGCCTACAGCGAGATGGTCTATGCCGCCTGGGCGTTGTCGCTATTGGCAGTCATCAACATCGCCAAGGAGCTATTTGCATGAGCAACGATCAGAAACCCAAGAATCAGGAAAACAAGACACCGCCGCCGCCGACCACTGAGTATCACCGACGCTCTGAGGAGCGCCCGGTGAACCGAAAAGATCAGCCAGACCGACGTTGATCCATAGCTCCCGTTGAATCAGAGGCTGAAGGCCGAGGGATGTGATAACGCATCCCTCCGTGCCTGCAGAGTAGGATAACTCCCCAATTATTCAAGTGGCCGGCAGGTTGTTATGCGGCTGATCCAGAAAAAAACGCCCCGAGCCACGTACAAGCTCTTTCTGTGCAAGGAAAGCTAAAGAGGAGGAGGGGTAGGAGCGATAGTGCAGTCACTCGCGCACCTAGGAAATATTCAAGACACTCATCGATTCGCGTTTGGCTGGACTTAAACTGCTTGATTTTTAGGGCGGTTTCTGAGGAATTCGCAAGCGCTTTATCGCACCTAGCTGCAGGTTCGCTGCAGGGTTAATTCTCTGAAGCTTAGTTTATGTGTTTGTTATAATCTGAAAACGGATTGTCACGCAAGTGCCCAGCTTTCACAAGAGTAACAAAGCATGAATTACACCACCCTACTATCCGACTTGCACGTGCTACCTGGCTCGCTTTATCTGGAGGTAATTGATAAAACGGACGCCAATTCTGATTGATCCCGAATTCGGGATCCTCATATAAGCCGTTGTCCCTAAACGCACGTCCTTGAACTACCCATTCGACTGGTGGATTCATACAGAACACGTAAAATTGCTCTACCTCATGTCTAAAGAGATCTGCTGGTGTCTTTTTCAGAATTAACATAGACCAAAGTGTTAGCTTTTCAAAGGCCATTAGCTTCAACCGGCTTGAGTCTAGCCTCGCTAGTAGATCAAAAAATGTTACGGAAGCCCGACAGACATCGACATCTAAAGACTTATTGCCCCCCACCAACATATCCACCCTAAGCGTAGCACTTAGAGGCTTGAAACTTCGAGAAGACATGCCAAAGAGGGGAATAGGAGCTATTCCGACGGTAGAGCAGTTACACTTTGAGAGCAAGAACACGCCGTGAATCGCTCTATGAGTCAGCTGCTTGTCATTAACTCGTTTCCTAAATCGCGCGGACGCCTGTACACTTGCCGCCTGTCTAACCTCGACTTTTTTATTGCAATTCGGGCACCTTAGGAATAGCGACTTGAGTATCTGAGCTGGTGAATACCCACCAGGGCAGATATCAGGGAGCTCACAAGTGAAATTCACAAGAGCTCTTCGGGTGAATATTGGAAGCTGCTCTGTGTATTGTGGATATTTAGAAAGACCAAGATACTCCCGCCAGCGAAAGAAAAATTTCATGTACCCACTGGGCAATTCCCGTTCAAGCACGCCGGTATTCGTTGCAAGTCTAAACAAGCCACTATCGTACGCTGTCACCACAAAGCACTGCATACTAAATTCATTGCAATATTTTGCCAGCTCACTATGACTGATGCGTAGATATAGAGAGGTTGCAAACAGGAACAGGCCACGTTCGCTAGCAGCCCTGCCTGGCCGATATGTTGCTAATGCCTCCATATAGACTACAGCTAGCTTTTCGGCATCTCTACAGCAGCACTGCTTGATTCCGGCTTTTTGAGGTGAAGGAGGGCATATCACAAGACCCATGAATTCAGAACCAAATTTGAGAAATTTATTCAGGGTAAAGCGCACACGCTCTGGATCTAATATTGGAGCGGAGCACGGTCGCCACTTTGGATTGGGCTTTGAAACACCTCGCTCCACTATAAATCGCTTGATTCCTACTTTCCCTAGCCATTTTTCCGGGGGAGCCCTTAGGAAATCAATAAACTTTGATATGTCTTTTCCCGTAAGCGCGGAAATAGACTTTTTCTTTATAGAAAAACACCAGAGAAGCAGTCGTTCAATTATATACAGCTCTTGTCTAGCGTTCACGCGCCTCGACAAAGTCTTATTATAGTAATCCGCCAACAGCTTATAGCCGTCATGAGCACGCAGCGTGGAGGGAAGCGATTGCAGATACTCTCGTACTAGGCAGATTTCAACTACGGAACTCTCCGAGCCATCCGCCGCAGGTAGCCCTTGGCTTGTCAGCAAAGGGTGGAATGAAACGTCCATCTGTTCCCACTAGCAGAAAAAATCATCCACCGAAATGTACTCAATGTCGTGAGGTGCGGCAATCGTCGCGTTCAGGGCTTGTTCAACCCAGAATTTTCTTCCGGTTAAGTCGCGACAACGCGAACCGGGAGCACATCTCGAACGCTCGCCAAAGCATAGGATTTTATTAGGGAAATCAACGAGATGTTGGATTCGAGGTAACTGGCTTTTCGTTCTTCCGATTAACAATCAGACGAAGCCGAGGTGACGAGGCTGCTTGCAATTTTTTTCCAATCAGATCATCGGTATGATTCGAAGAGTCGAAAAATCAGTGGGTTAGGTAAAAACTGGCTCCGCTTATTGATCGGACGGTGGGCGAGGCGGATGCTGAGGAATCTTATTAGGTAAGCAACGCAAGTACGCGACCTGAAAGGATTTCCGCGAAACCGTTGGTGGTTTCCGATTAATTGGTAGAGCTCACAGTTGGAGTGGAGACAGATGTTGGTGCAGGAAGGCGCGTAGCGTAATACGTGGTTTAACATAATATACATTACACGTAACAAGATGTTTCTGGATTAGCCCGGTTGCGCGCCAGATTTCAATCCAGAGTTTTACCCTGAGTCCTCTTTTCAAAACCTCGGCCTTGCCTGCAATTGGCGACCTTCAATCAGCATCCCGCGTCAGTTTTTCAATCAGCATCCGGTGCTGTGGA
>Ga0157371_10000416_pt1 | contig 52659 bp, 38 predicted proteins | sample C45metaG_FD_113462 | JGI IMG/M metagenome (GOLD analysis project Ga0157371, IMG submission 113462) | Corn rhizosphere microbial communities from Kellogg Biological Station, Michigan, USA - C4-5 metaG | ecosystem: Host-associated > Plants > Roots > Rhizosphere > Soil | place: USA: Michigan... | reverse complement strand
GACCAGGCCGCTGTAAACGTACAAAACCGTGTGGCACAGGCTACCAGTCAGCTGCCAACAGAGGTAGTACAGCAAGGTATTATTACTGCTAAACAACAAAATAGCTTTATTATGGCTATTGGTATGTATACCGAAGATGAGTCCAAATACGATCAAACTTTTATTGCCAACTATGCTCAAATCAACATTATACCCGAAATTAAAAGGATTCCGGGTGTTGGTTCGGCTAGTATATTTGGTGGTGTAAAGGATTACTCTATGCGTATATGGCTTAATCCAACTCAGATGGCTTCATATCATATTACGCCTAATGAGGTAATGTCTGCTATACAAGATAAGAGTTTGGAGGCTGCACCAGGCCGTTTTGGTGAAAGAAGTAACGAGGTTTTTGAGTATGTTATTAAATATAAAGGCAAGCTTACAAAACCTGACGAATACGAAAATATTGCTATCCGCGCAAATGAGGATGGTTCCACACTACGTTTAAAAGATGTAGGCAGGGTAGAGTTTGGTGCTTATTCCTATAATAGCCTTACCCGCCTTAATGGTAAAAAGGGTGTTGTTTTGGGTATTATACAATTAGCCGGTTCTAATGCCAACGAGATCCAGATTGAGATAAACAAATTGATGGAAAAAGCGGCTAAGGATTTTCCGCAAGGCGTTAAACACAATATTTTTTACAGTACAAAAGTTGCATTGGACCAATCAATTGAACAGGTACAGCACACGCTTATCGAAGCATTTATTTTAGTGTTTATTGTCGTGTTTATCTTCCTTCAGGATTTTAGGTCGACCTTGATTCCTGCTATTGCAGTTCCTGTGGCCATTCTGGGTACATTCTTCTTTATGCAGTTGTTTGGGTTCTCTATTAATCTATTGACCTTGTTTGCCCTTGTTTTGGCTATTGGTATTGTGGTAGATGATGCCATTGTGGTGGTAGAGGCAGTGCACGCCAAGATGGAACATAAGCGAATTGGTGCAAAACAGGCTACCGCCGAAGCGATGCATGAAATTAGTGGTGCCATTGTATCAATTACCCTGGTGATGTCGGCAGTGTTTTTACCTGTGGGTTTCCTTGAAGGTTCAACCGGGGTATTTTACCGACAATTTGCCTTTACAATGGCAACAGCCATTATCATATCGGCAATTAATGCATTAACCTTAAGTCCGGCATTGGCAGCATTGTTCTTAAAAGATAACCATGCAGGTCATTCTGATGAACCTAAAAAAGGTTTTAAAGAGAAATTCTTTGCAGGCTTTAACAGAAGTTTTAACTCGATGACCGATAGGTATATAGGTGGTTTAAAATTCCTGATCAAAAACAAAGCTGTTAGTTTAATTGGCCTGGCTATTATTGTTTTAGCCACAGTGTGGATGGTACAAAAAACACCTACCGGATTTATACCAACAGAAGATCAGGGCTTTGTGGCCATTGCAGTAAATACGCCATCAGGAACTTCATTAGATGGTACTTCGAAAGTAATGAAACAGGCCGAGGCTGAGTTGGGTGCACTGGATGCATCAAGATTTGTTACCTCAATTACTGGGTTTAACTTGCTTACCTCATCAACAAGTCCATCATCGGCAGTAGTGTTTGTGTTGTTAAAACCAGCTAAAGAAAGAGGTAAAGTACAGGATATTAATGAAATTATGAACCTTATACGAGGTAAATTAGGTGCCATAAGCGGCGGTAGTTTCTTCGTGTTCAGTTTCCCTACAGTTCCTGGTTTCAGTAACGTAGAGGCATTGGATCTTGTATTGCAGGATAAAACCGGTGGTAAGCTAGATAAGTTTAGCGGTATAGCTAATGGTTTTATTGGTGAGTTAATGAAACGTAAAGAAATTGCTGTAGCATTTACCACATTTAAAGCTGATTACCCACAATTACAACTTGAGGTAAATGACGAGAAAGCAAACCAGCTTGGTGTAAATGTTCGTGATATTTTACAAACCATGCAGGCCTATTTTGGTAGTGCACAGGCATCAGACTTTAACCGTTTTGGTAAGTACTACCGCGTATTGGTTCAGGCTGATATTGCTGATAGGGCAGATCCAAGTGCTATAGACCGTGTATTTGTTAAAAACAAAAGCGGAGAGATGGTACCTATAAAAACATTGGTAAAATTAACCCGTGTTTATGGTTCTGAAACTGCATCGCGTTATAATTTGTTCAATTCTATTCAGGTTAATGCCATCCCTAAACCAGGGTTTAGTTCCGGTGATGCAATTAATGCTATCCAGGAAGTTGCAAAAGAACAATTGCCTGCTGGGTATGGTTTTGAATTTTCGGGACAAACAAGAGAGGAGATCTCATCAAGCGGACAATCTACTATAGTATTTATTTTATGTTTGGTGTTCGTATATTTCTTACTGGCAGCCCAATATGAAAGCTATATTTTACCATTAGCCGTAATACTATCTATTCCAACAGGGGTATTGGGTGTGTTTTTTGTAATCGGTTTAACCGGTATCGAAAATAACATTTATGTACAGGTAGCACTTATTATGCTTATTGGACTGCTGGCTAAAAATGCCATATTGATTGTGGAGTTTGCTGTACAGCGCAGAAAAGCGGGTCTTACGTTGGTAAGTGCTGCAATTGAGGCTGCAAAGCTAAGACTGCGTCCTATTCTAATGACTTCATTAGCGTTTGTTGTGGGTTTGTTCCCAATGAGTATTGCCACAGGGCCATCGGCACAAGGTAACCACTCTATAAGTATTGGTGCAGCAGGAGGGATGGTTTCAGGAGTTGTCCTTGGATTATTCCTTATCCCGGTTCTCTTTGTTATTTTCCAGCACCTGCAGGAAAAAGTATCAAGCAAACCTGCTATTATTAGTGATGCACAGGACACCAATGGTGTTAAGGTTAAACCAGAATCGGAAATTATCTATTCTTAAGGTATTGGCCATTAATTAAAATATAAATAACAGATACTCATGAAAAAGTATATAAATACACTGGCTCCGTTCCTAATTTTAGTAGTACTTGCCGGATGTAAAGTTTCTAAAGATGTAGCCATACCAAAGGCTGCAATTCCTGAATCGTTCAGGAATGCCAGTACTGCTGATACAAGCAGTATTGGCAGTATTTCAGTAAAGAATTTCTTTACTGAAGAGGGTGTACAAAGACTGATAGACACTGCATTACTAAGAAATTATGATATGCAGATTGCCTTGAAAAATATTGAATCGGCAGAGGTATTGTTTAAGCAATCTAAACTGGGCAATATTCCGGAATTGACTTTGCAGGTTACTGCAAATGCCAATCGCCCGTCTGATAATAGTTTAAATGGATTAAGTGCTGGTCAGTTTTTAAAAACCAATGTTATTCAGGATTACAATGCAAACCTTGGTTTAGCATGGGAAGCCGATATATGGGGTAAAATAAAAAGCCGCAAACAGGAGGCCCTTGCAACATACCTGCAAACTTCTGAGGCCAGAAAGGCTATTCAGACAAGAGTGATAGCAAATGTTGCCCAAGGCTATTACAGGCTGTTAATGATGGATGCCCAGATGGCTGTAGCTAAAAAAAATCTATTGTTAAACGACAGTACATTGCGTATTATACATATGCAGTTTGATGCCGGGCAGGTAACTTCATTAGCTATACAACAGGCTGAAGCTCAGCAACTGGTAGCTGCACAATTGATTCCTGAACTTGAGCAAAACATTACCATTCAGGAAAATGCATTGCGTATCCTTACCGGTCAGTTACCTGGTGCTGTTGAGCGCTTAGCTACTCTCGAAAAAACAAATATTCCTACACAATTACCAGCAGGTATTCCTTCGGCAATGGTTAGCAGAAGACCTGATGTGAAAAGTGCTGAATTGTCTTTAAATATTGCCAATGCAAAGGTTGGAATTGCTAAAGCCAGCATGTATCCATCATTAAGTATTACTGCAAGTGGTGGTCTTAATTCGTTTAAGGCTAGTAACTGGTTTAATATTCCTGCATCATTATTTGGTATTGTTGCAGGCGGGGTTACCCAGCCTATATTTCAGCGCAAGCAATTGAAAAGCCAGTATGAAATTGCCAAAATAGACCGCGAAAAAGTAGTGCTTGAATTCAGACAATCTGTTCTTAATGCTGTAGGCGAGGTATCTGATGAACTGGTTAAAATTGAGAAGCTTAAGTTGCAATATGATATTTCTGCTAAACGGGTAACTACATTACGCGAGGCTGTAAAAAATGCTAACCTATTATTTAAAAATGGAATGGCAAGCTATTTAGAAGTAATTACTGCTCAGAGTAATTCGTTGCAAAGCGAACTTGAATTGGCAGCTATTAAAACTGCGCAGCTAAATGCATCGGTAGAATTGTATCGTTCTCTTGGAGGCGGAATATAAGATTATACAAGGGGTGTCCTTTCCCGGACACCCCTTGTATAATCTTATATTAAGCTAATTAAATATTCAGTGTAGAATCCTGATAGCTGGTTGTGTCTTGTTGATCAAAATTGCTGGCAAATGCTGCAGCCATGTGTTCATCAAGATATCTGGATGTATATCTCTGATCGGTAACGTTTATAAACAATACTGTTTTTCCTTCAATAGCGTCAATTACCAAATTCGATAGTTCAGCGGGTACGGCAGGGCAGCCCTGACTGCGGCCGAGCCTTCCTAAGGCGTTAATAGTGCTCTGGCTAACATAATCTGCGCCATGTACTACAATAGATCTTCTGCGGGCATTAGAATTAAATCCCTCATCCATACCATCCAGGCGTAGAGAACGGCCATGTTGTCCGCGATAAACCTCGGCAGTAAGGTAAAAGCCTATGCTACTCTGAAAAGAATCGCTTGAGTTCGAAAAACGGGTAGCTTTATCAGCTCCACTACGTTGTCCGTGAGCAACCCAGGTATTTAAAATCAATTTCTTTTTATCCAGATCAATAATCCAAAGTCTTTTCTGAGTACTGTTTTTATCAAAATCAGCTATCGAAAGAATGGATTTATCTTCTGAAACTTTACCAGACTTTTTTAGGTTATAATAACCCGTTAGTGCTTTTTCAAAAACAGACTGGCTTAAACCTGTATATTCCAGATTTATTTCATTGTAAAGATTATTTACGTGACTGTTGTACAAACTGTCAGTAGTGATTTTGGCAACACTTACCTGCTTTAATGGCTTGGTAGATGTACCATCAATAATTGTTAAAGAAAGGCTGAGCGCTAACATCGATACTCCCCCCAAAATGCATTTCATCATAAAAATTAACTCCCCTGGTATGTTATAAAATTGCGCTAATTAGCTTGTGTTTCTTCAAATACAGTCCTTTAGATATATTCAAACATAATAAAAATAAAATGGTATTAATGCATTGAAAATGATTCTATTACGTTTTTATGACTTAAAAATGGAGTGAAAACATGTTGCCAAATTCATACATTCGCTAATATTAATCGGGCAAAAAAAGTATAAAATGATTCACTTTGATTTTACCGCAGACTACATTTTGGAAGATGAAATCGCGCTCCTAAGGCCTTTAGAGAAGGCTGATATAGTTCACTTATTGCAATTTGCCCACCAGCCTGATATATGGCGTTTTTCTACCCAAAAAGGCGATACTGAAGTTGCATTGAAAAAGTACCTGGAATTGGCTATTGAGGCAAGAACAGCTCAAAAAGAATATCCGTTTGTTATTATCGATAAAAGAACCAACACTTATGCCGGATCATCAAGATTTTATGATGTAAAGCCTAATCAGCATAACTTAACGCTTGGTTATACCTGGTATGGACAGCAGTTTCATGGAACAGGCTTGAATAAGCATTGTAAATATTTACTGTTTGATTTTGCTTTTGGCAATGGATTTGAACGTGTAGAATTTGCAGCTGATACGACCAATTTAAGAAGTGTTGCCGCCATGAAGAGTATTGGCTGCACTGAAGAAGGTGTTTTAAGAAGTAATATTATCCGCCTGGATGGCAGCAGAAGAGATACAATTGTTTTAAGCATGTTAAAACAAGAGTGGGAAAATAATTTAAGACAAAAACTTGAAAATAAATTATGATACAAAGCGGTCTTTTTCAAATAGATGATGAAACCCCCTGGGAAGATTTGGGGAATGGAATTAAAAGACAGGTTTTTGGTTACAATGACCACATTATGCTTGTAAAGGCAAAATTTGAAGTTGGTGCGGTTGGCGATTTACATGAACACCATCATACGCAGGTAACTTATGTAGATAGCGGTGCATTTGAAATGACCATAGGTGCCGAGGTACGTATTATTAGAAAAGGCGATGGTTACTATGTGCCGCCTCATGTTGTTCATGGTTGTGTTTGTTTGGAGGCCGGTACTTTAATAGATGCATTTACACCTCACAGAGAAGATTTTTTATAAAAAGAGGGGTTATTTAACCCCTCCGAATGCCGCAAAGCATAAATTTTTGTGTAGCACCTCCGTATCTTTAAAACCAACTTTTTGCATTAAATTGAGCTGATAGTTTATTGATCTGGGGGTATCCTCGTAATCGATATAATCGAACACTTTCTGACGAAAATCTGTACCGCCTAACGATTCCAGGTAATTGCCGTATTTTTTTTGGAATAAGCTATTTAATGGTTCGCTGTCGTGTGTAACTAAATCTGAGATCCATAAACAGCCACCTGGTTTTAGAGATTTGTAAAAGTTTGAGAAAACCAATTCCCAGTCTTCATCTGTTCTTAAATGATGTAACGTGGCCGCCGCAAGTATAATATCATATTTCTCTGCCTGTAAATCCAGTTCCTTCATGTCGAGCTGAACAGTAGTTACTGTACCGTTAGTTTGAGCTGATACTCTTTGTTTAGCCCGCTCCAGCATAGGTAAGCTCAGATCATTTAGCGTACAATTCAGATTTGGGATCTTGCTGAGCATTTTTAGGGTATAATTACCGGCTCCACAGCCAATATCTAAAAGCTCTGTGGCGTTGGGAACAATATATTTTGCTGCCTCTGTACAAAGCTCCATGGTTAGTGGTGCATCTAAAGTTGTTTGCTGACCTGTGTTGAGGTTCGAAAAACGTTCTACATCGTTATCAAATCTCTCTTTAATTTCTTCATTGGTTGCTTTACTGGAATAATCTGTTTTCATTTTTAGGAATTCTATTCCTTCAAAATTAGTATTGTTTGGGGTATTTGAAGGGTGCTAATGGCATCTTAATGTCATTAAAAATATTTTTTTAAAAGGGATAGGGGTAAACATAGAATGAGTTGTCATACTATCAAATCACAAAAAATAAACAACTATTTTAACAACACAGACAAGTATGAAAACAAACAAGTTCTATTTAATGATTGCAATAATCATGGTAAGTATTTCAGTAAAAGCGCAACAATCCGGTGTTAATTTTGGATTAAAAGCCGGAATTAATTATGCAACATTGCCAACCAGTTTTAAAGAAGTAAAAGAAAAGGAAGGTAAAGCGGGCTATAATATTGGTGTTTTTGCCAGAGTTGGCGATGCATTGTATTTTCAGCCGGAGTTAAATTATACCGCCTTTAAAAGCGAGTATTCTTACAATTCAAAAGTATATAGCCCTAAATTTAAACAGGTTAATATTCCCTTAATGGTAGGCTACAAAATTATTAATACAGAGGCATTGAACTTTAGAATATCTGCAGGACCTGATTTAAGTTATTCTCTAAATAAAGCCGCCGGCCCAGCTCAGTTCGACTATAAAAAGTTTACAGCTGGTGGTGTAGTTAATGCAGGTGTTGATATAGGCAGTTTGACTATTGATGCCAGATACAGCAGAGGCCTAACAAAAATTAATAAAGGTCTTGACGAGAAAACAGGGATATTTAATCTTTCAGTAGGTTTTAAAATATTCTAATATAAGAGTGTGCTCAAATAGGTGTTAATATACTGTTATTAACACAATCGTCATCCTGAATTTATTTCAGGATGACGATGAGCATAATTAAGATGATGAACCACAAGTAAAATACATGTCTTTATTAAGTAGTTAGAAGAAAAGACCAGGTTGACAAAAAGGGACAAAATTATTTGTTAAATTAAAAGAATTACCCGTATTTGTATAGATAATCTGATATATCAATTTTAACTATATGCGCTCTAAACTTTTACTTACGATAGTTGCCGTAATGAGCTGCTTTTCTGTGTTTTCTCAGAAAAAAATAGCTGATAATATGTATTTCAAGAAATTGCCAAACGGGCTTGAAATATTGGTAGTTACTGACAATACTGTTCCTCTGGCTACAATTGAAATGGCTTGCAGAAACGGGTCGTTTACAGAGTCTGATGACTACAACGGGTTAAGCCATCTTTATGAGCATTTGTTCTTTAAAGCAAATAAGGATTATCCAAACTTTGAAAGCTTTACCAAAAGAAGTAATGAACTGGAAATTACCTCAAATGCAAATACAAGAGAAGAGGTAGTGAACTATTATTTTACGCTTCCTTCAGCTAACCTGAAACCAGGTTTAAAGTTCATGAACTCAGCCATTCGATACCCTATATTTATTAAGGAAGATATGGCAATGGAAAATGAAATTGTAAATGCTGAGTTTACAAGACAAGAGTCGAGTCCGATTTTTCCTTTAATTGACGCCGACAAAAAGCATATGTGGGGAGATAATTATTCAAGAAAGAACGTTATTGGAAATCATGATGTAATCTTATCGGCCACGCCTTCAAAAATGGATTCTATAAAGAATAAATATTACTGGCCAAACAATTCTGTATTGGTAATTGCAGGTGATGTTGAGGTAAAAGAAGCTTTTAAAAGTGCAGAAGAAATATTTGGCAGTTGGAAGCCATCACCATTTGACCCTTTCAAAAAGTGGCCTATCCCTGAATTTAAGCCTCTGGCAAAAAATGATTATTACATAATAGAGTCGACCACAATGCCTGTTCCTTATATGCTTTTTAGCTGGCATGGACCAGATACACGTAATGATATACCCGGCACTTACGCTGCCGATGTGTTTTCATTTATTGTAAATCAGAATGGGTCAAAACTTAAAAAAGCTTTAATCAATTCCGGATTAGCCCAAGAAGTAAGTGTAAATTATTATACGCAGAAGTATACGGGCCCAATTAGTTTTATGGTAAGCCCTAATCCGGCCAAAATTAAGGAATGTTATGAAGAAGTACTAAAGCAGATTGCACTATGGGATGAGGATGATTATTTATCGGAAGTTCAGATAGAACGCGCAAAACGGTTGCTTTCTATATCACAAGTTGAGCGGAGGGAAGTAACTTCAGATTATGCCCATTTACTCTCTTTCTGGTGGGCATCGGCCTCCGTTGACTACTATACTCATTACGAAGAAAATTTGAATAAGATAACAAGGGCCGATTTGCTTAATTACGTCCGTAAATACATTAAAGGTAAGCCTTTTTGTGCAGGCATGATTATCAATAAAAATAGTGTTAACGCTGTAAAACCTCAAGAATTCTTCAAATAAAATATCTGAACTGATGAAACCGTATATATTAACTTTTATTTTTACTTTATTTCTTTTTTCAGCTAATGCTCAAACCAAAGCTGTATCATTTGATGTGAATGGTTTGAAGGTAATTTTAAGGCCTACCCAAAAAGAAACCATCAGTATGAGTATGTATTTTAGGGGAGGGGTAATGAATTATAGTCCTGCGCAGGCAGGTATAGAAAACCTTACGCTGGCCGCGGCAGCATCGTGTGGTACAAAGAATTATAGTGTAGATGATTATAAGGAACTGGCAGATGAGTATGGAATTGATATAGGAGGATCGTCTGGGACCGACTATGGAACAATTAGCATGAACTGTATTTCGAAGTATTTTGATCAGGGTTGGAAGTTATTTTCTGATGCTGTAGCCAATCCGATTTTTGACAAGACAGAGTTTCAGGCCACTAAAGAAAAAATCATTTCAGGTATTTATCAGATTCATGCCTCTCCGGAGTCGCGGATTGATCAAATGTCTATGGAAGCAATATTTAAGGATAGCCAGTATAGTACCGACCCTAAGGGTAAAGATTTAACTGTTAGTGGTTTTACTGCGGATAGTGTTGCTAACTATTACCATAAAGAACTGTTAAACAAAAACAAAATGTTTTTAGTTGTAGCAGGTAAAATAACTAAAGAAGACCTGGAGAAAAGGATAGCTGAGGCATTTAAAGGAATTGTTGCTAAACAATATACCCCAAATATTCCTATTAGAACGACAATTGAAGGGGAGCATTTGGTTACAGAGCAAAGAAATCTGGCTACAAACTATATAAGTTGCGTAATGGATGCTCCGGGAATGAGTAGTCCTGATTATGCACCTTTTATGCTAGCCATAAATGCTTTGAGTGGTAATTTACATTACGAGTTACGTGTAAAACAAGGTCTTTCTTATGCTCCGGGAGCTACTATAAAAATGCAGCAGTTACCTTATACATCAATGTATGTAAGCACTACGCAACCCAAAAAGTCATTTCAGGCAATGGTAGCAGTTTATAATAGTATTAAGAGCGGACGTTACAGTCAGACTTTTCTTGATGGGATTAAAAAAGACCATCGTTTAAGGTATTACAGGCACCAGGAAAGCTCAAGTTCTATTGTTGAAGATCTTGGTGAAGCTGAAATATTAGGAGGTTATAAGCTGGAAGAAGATATGCTTGGTAATATTGACAAAGTGACGCTTGAACAGATACGCGAAGCCTTTGCAAAGTATGCAAAGGGTGGAATTTGGCTATATTTGGGCGATGAACAATTAGGCAGGCAGGCTTTTCAATAGGTTTTAGCTATAGTCTTACCCAGATACCAGCAAATCCAGCTAAAAAAAGGAGCAGCAATAACATCGGCAGTATAGTGTACATGTTGTACAAGTAGTAATATGCCAACAATTACAGCGGCTGTAAAGGATATTATTTTATCTCTTTTTCTTTGCATACATAAGCCGCCAATAACTAAAGTAGCTGTATGTCCTGAAAAGAAAAGGTCTTTTGTTATTACATTTGATCTGTAAAAGAGGATGGAACAGGGATCGGCCAGTTCTATAATACCTGCCGGGGCATTAAGAGGCACCAATGTAATGGTTAAAATGCGGGCACTGCATAAAAATATGAATGTCCATAGTGCAGTTAAGCAGATGGATGTATTTGTAGACATTCTGATCAGGAACAGAATAATCAATGCATAAAGTATAACAAATATGTAGAGGGAAACATCAACAGCGGGTATTCTTTTCAATACCCAGTCGTTTAATACGGCACCTTCTCTTGATTCTATGTGATGAAAAAACTGTGGTATAAATAATAATATTCCTATAAGTATAATTGTTCCTAATATGAGTTTTAACCTAAATGGTGGATAATCCCAGGCAATTTGCCAGGAGAATTGTTTAGAATGCATTATTTAATCTAAGTTTTGTTATTTTTTTTATAAAAAGTATGTCTTAATTACCCCCTAATATTGTCGTACGCTGCCTCTCAAAAAATTAGATTATAGCAGTAAGTTAGTAATGTTAAACATACTCAGTAAAAGTGAGAATTTATATACCGTTTACACTAAATTAACACTAAAAAATTAAAATATAAATAGCGATTTCAAAGCGATTAAAAACTGAGCGAAAAAATATTAGAAATTGAGTAAATTTATGTTCACAAAATAAAACTAAAACTTAAAAACTATGAAAATTGCAGTTATTGTTGTCCGCACCTTGGTAGGTTTGTTGCTTTTATTTGGTTCTGTAGCTTATTTTTTTAAGCTTTTTCCACAGCCGGAACTTCATGGAGATATTAAAACATTTATGTTGGGGGTTAATGCTACCGGTTATCTTATGGACTTTATTAAAGCAACGGAGCTTGTTTGTGGACTTGCTTTTATAACAGGTCGTTTTGTAACGCTGGCTAATGTTGTAATATTCCCGGTTGTAATAAATATTGTGCTTTTTCATGGCTTTCTGGATCCTACGGGTATTGGAGCAGGCGCATTTTTGTTGGTAGGGGTTTTATTTTTAGCATGGTACCATCGTAAAAACTACGAATCCTTATTTATTTCGAAGTCATTTTAAAATACTTTGCCTAAATGATTGGTGATGGCAATTTTAAATTCATACTTAAACTTTGATGGAGATGCTGAAGCTGCATTTAATTTTTATAAATCGGTATTTGGGGGAGAATTCCTCGCATTAACACGATTTAAAGAAATTCCTGAATGTGAACTGATGTCGCCAGAAGACCAGGAAAAGATTATGCATATTTCACTACCAATTGGTGATATAAGTGTATTAATGGCTACAGATATTTTGAGCTCATTGGGGCAAACATTAAATCCGGGTAATAATTCTTATATTTCTATAAGTGCTGATACTAAGGAGGAAGCATTGAGGTTGTTTAACGGATTATCAACGGATGGTGTAGTTACCATACCACTTGAAAAGTCATTTTGGGGCTCCTTTTTTGGAATGTTTACCGATAAATTCGGAATTCAATGGATGATAAATTATGATTTTAAGTAAAAGCAAAAGCCGGGGTTCAATCCGGCTTTTGTTTTTCTCATAGGGAGGTGATTTTGTAATTGATTTTGAGAGGCGTTATTGATATTTTTAATAATTACATTTCAAATCGTATGTGCTGGTTACAAAGTACTAAAGAGGCCTGCACAATTCGCGCTGGTGTTAACCAAATCGCTAATACAAACTTAATAATTGGATATTTTTTTAACAACTGTGTAAATACGCAGGTAAGTTTTGCAATAAAATATAAGTAAGTATATTTACTGCAACCCAAATGTATTATGAAGAAAATCCTTTCTATAGATGGTGGCGGGATAAGAGGAATTATTCCAGGGATGCTTTTAGTTGCTCTAGAGGAAAAGTTAAAGAAGGAAAGTAAAGATCCGGCAGCCGCTATTGTTGATTATTTTGATTTTTTTGCAGGAACAAGTACAGGTGGCATATTAACCTGTTTGTTGCTTTGCCCTTCGGAGGATCATCCAACACGCCCAAGATTTTCGGCCAAAGAAGCATTAGATCTGTATCTGGAGCATGGTAATGAAATTTTTAAAATGAGTTTTTTTAAACGTTTAAGGGCAAAATTTGGCCTGGCCGGAGAACGATATAACAGTAAGATCTTTGAAGGTGTATTAAAAAAGTATTTTGGAAAAACCAAACTGAGTCAGCTCATTAAGCCTTGTATTATAAGCGCTTATAATATTGAGTTGCGTAAAACTCATTTTTTTAGGCAGCAAAATGCTATTGTACGCGGGGACGTGCGCGATTTTTATTTAAAAGACGTTTGCAGGGCAACTTCGGCAGCCCCCACTTATTTTAGTGTGGCCGAAATACATTCAATAGCTAATGTACGATATCCGCTACTTGACGGAGGAGTGTTTGCTACAAATCCGGCATTGAGTGGCCTGATAGAAGTTACTAAGGCATTTAATCAAACCAGGATTAATGATATTCATTTACTTTCGTTAGGAACAGGACGTTCTAAAAGATCTTATGATTATGATCATTTTAAAAAGAGTAGTGCCATGGCCATTGTGCCTGCATTAATAGATATTATGATGAGTGGGGTTGCAGAAACCAGTGATTTCTTTTTACAACAGCTTTTTCACTCTGCAGGTAAAGAAAAGAACTATGTACGTATAGAACCTGGAAGTTTGGAAAGTATTAAAGAAGGACTGGACGCGGCCAGTCCGGCGAATATTGAAAAATTAATGGCTCTTGGAGATAAAACCGTAAGTGAAAATGAGAATTTACTAAATCAGATTGCTAAATTCCTTGTAGAGGAACAAAAGAGATCTGCATCTAAAATGCCCTGGGATTTTTTAAAAGTTGCACGCTAGTTCCAAACAGTTATACTATTTATGGAGTAGTTATTTTACATGCCTGATAAAAACAGAATATGAATAAAATAAATGCTATAACTTTTAATGCGCCAATGGTGTAACGGGTTAAAGATGATGGTTTTTGCTTTTTAAGATACATGATGTTGAATTTTATTTAGCGTTTTTTTATTTAGACTCAAAATTAACTGAGAAACCATCTTGAAACAACTGTGAAAATACGCAGTTGTTAAATTATGTAACAATAAAAACGCGCTTATCTATTAGGTAAGCGCGTTTTTATTGTTCAAAGTTAAATTTCTAAAGGTAGATATAGGGAAATAACCACAAAGCCAGATTGCTCTGGCTCTATGGCTTGTTAATTAAACTTTAGGGATTTTTGGTTCTTTATATTATTGGATAATTTTTCCGTCTTTGTCTATTTTCAAAGAACCGGTTTCTGTTTCTTTCTTAACGTCAACCTGGTAGTAGGTTGATTTATCAGGATTTGTTACCAGAAAGGCAGCTGTAGGAGTCCATGCTTTAACCGGCTCAGATTGTAATGTTTTTTGAACTGGCTCAGGAAGGTCTTTTAATTCAACCGGAGTTTTTGTAACGCTATCTTGTTGAACAGCAACTCTAACTGGGTTTTTGATATCGCTTGCTTTTACTGTAGTTAATCCTGCTAATGCTAAAAATGCTGCTGATAAGATGATCTTTTTCATAATAGTTATTTTAATATTTCAGTTAAAAATTCTTGTTGTTTATGTTTAGACTATGCTACATAATGGTGCCTAAAATGTTTTGTTTTGGCACGAAGCTGATTTACAGTTGTTTATGTGTTTTTATGCATTTTGTGTGTGTAGAGAAACTCCACAGTTTGACGAATTCGTAAACAGAAATACGGTTAAGGTATATGATGAGAAAAGTAGTTGTATAATAATTGAGATGGAAACAAAAAAGGGAGCAACCAATTAAGGTTGCTCCCTTTTTAGGATTAAGTGTGTAAGGGTTACTGCATATCTCTTTGTACTTTACGTGCAGTACCTTTCCCTGGAAGATAAATTTGAAAACCTACCGCAAGACCCAGATTATGTGCATAAGCACTGCTGCCAAAGCCTACAACACCATTGTATTTAAGTAATGCTTCTAAACCGATGCTAGGTGTTACGAAATAAGTCCAACCAGGGCCGAAGCTAAATCCTAAACCATTTGTTGAACCCCCAACCGAAGGATTTACACCTGAAATACCAACTGTAGCTTCGCCAAAGAATCTGGAATTGTTAACTACTTCATTAGCGCCGGTTGCGCCATAATAACGTCCAAGAGCCCCTACGCCGTAACTAATGTCGGTTCCTGCATTTTTAGCTGTTGCCAAACCAAAAGAAACATCACCACCAAGGGCTAAACCATCTTGTACAAACCACGCTGCTTTAGGGTTTATTTTTAAACTAAATACATTTGGTTTATCTAATCCGAAAGAAATGTTTGATAGATTGGCGCCCATCATTACGTTGCCTTTTTGTATCTGTGCATTTGCTCCAAATAACACCGCAACACATAAAACAAGAGTTAAAGTTAATTTTTTCATAGCTAGATTTTTTAATTATATAATAAGTTAACAACCCGACTGGTTTTTTGTTTACAAAATATATAATTGGGCTTGTGTTGTCGCTAATTAGTTACTTTGATTAGTCGAATAGCTGAAGCTGGTATGGATCTCCGGGACGGGAGTGAATCTGAACTTCGTTAAAGTTGGAAAGAGATATTCCAAGAAGTCTCACCTTTTTATCTATTAAGTCTATATTTTCAAGAAGCAGTTTAGCGGTATCAATAATGGTTTGATAATCTGAAACAGGGTTAGGGAAAGATTGGTTTCTGGTAATCTGCTTAAAATCGCTATACTTTAGTTTAAGTGTAATAGTACGCCCTTTTAGTTGATGTTTATTTAAACGAATTGCCACTTTATCGGCTAGTTTGCTTAGTTCAGTATGCATTTCTTCGATCGTGATAAGGTCATGCTCAAAAGTATCTTCTGCAGCCAGAGATTTGGTTTGTCGCTCTGCCTGCACGGTGCGATTGTCTATTCCTCTTACAATAGCATAATAGAATTTGCCCACTTTGCCAAAATACTTAACAAGATCCGGCTCTGAGAGTTTTTTAAGATCAGCACCTGTATGTAGCTGCATACTTTTCATTTTTTTTGCCGTGACTTTACCGACGCCAAAAAAACGCTCAACAGGAAGTTTTTCCATAAAGCTTTCGATTTTTGAAGGTCCAATAAAGGTCAGACCATCGGGTTTATTCATGTCAGAGGCTATTTTTGCAACGAATTTACCTGATGATACACCTGCAGAAGCAGTGAGATTAAGCTCATCTTTAATGGCTTGTTTTATTTGTTTTGCTATTTCCAATGCCGAACCAATATTTAGCTTGTCTTCAGTTACATCAAGATATGCCTCGTCTAACGATAGTGGTTCTATAAGATCAGTATATCTGCTAAAAATCTCTCTTATATGTGTTGAGACTGCTTTATAAGCATCAAATCTTGGTCTGACAAATATGAGCTCAGGACAAAGCTGTAGTGCTTGCCGGGATGGCATTGCCGATTTAACTCCAAACCTGCGTGCCTCGTAACTTGCCGTAGCTACAACGCCACGACCATCAGGAGAACCGCCAACTGCAATAGGTTTTCCTTTATATTCCGGGAAATCGCGCTGTTCAACTGATGCATAAAATGCATCCATATCAATATGGATTATTTTTCTGATCACAGTTTAAATTTAGACATTCCTTTACAAAAGTATTTTAATGAAGAAACAATAAGGCTGTTTATATGTTTTTAAACAAAATAAAGACATTTATTATGCAAAAAGATTTAAATCCATATGAGTTTACGCTGGAGATTAATGGTGATCCAACCGCTATAAGGGTAGAAATACCAAAAGAAGGAGATTATATTGTATATATTAATGGGGAAAGAACAGGACATATATATTGTATAAAGGGCGGGAGCGGGGTGCAATGGAAAACAACAGATCATATTAGTAAGGATTTAGTTGATGAAATTGGAGCTCACATTGAAGTTCTGGAAAGTAAAGTTGGGTAATCTTTAATATATTGCCATGAAAACCAGTTGTTGAACTGAGGCAATAAACTATGAAAGAAATTAAATGGGGAATTATAGGTTGTGGGGACGTAACTGAATTAAAAAGTGGCCCTGCTTTTAATAAAGTTCCAAATTCATCTCTTGTGGCTGTAATGCGAAGGGATGCTGAAAAGGCTCGGGATTATGCGTTAAGACATAATGTTCCAAGATGGTACAATAAGGTCGAAGAATTAATTAATGATCCCGAAGTAAACGCTATCTATATAGCAACCCCGCCTTTGCAGCATGAAGAATACACGTTGCTTAGTTTGGCTGCCAGAAAACCTGTTTATGTAGAAAAACCGATGACATTAAATACGGAATCGGCTTTAAGAATGGAAGATGCCGCTGCAAATTTTAACGTTAAATTAAGTGTAGCACATTATCGCAGAGAGCAGCCGATGTTTTTGAAGGTGAAGCAGCTATTGCTGGATAAAGTGATTGGAGATGTTAGATTTGTGCAATTGCAAATGTTCCAGTCGAGGGCACATAATTTAATTGCAAATACAGGTAATAACTGGCGTCTTGATCCGTCTGTTTCCGGGGGTGGTCTTTTTCATGATCTGGCACCCCATCAGTTAGATTTATTGATTTATTATTTTGGAGAGGTAAGGAGTTCCTCAGGTATTTCAATTAACCAATCAAATGAATATCCGGCAGATGATTTGGTTACCGGACAAATTTTATTTGAAAATGGAATCATATTTAATGGAATGTGGTGCTTTACCGTTTCGGAAAATGATAAAAAAGATGTTTTTGAAATAACAGGTTCTGCGGGTAAAATAAGCTTTCCGGTATTTGGAAATAAGATTACTCTTAAAAAGGACGGATATGAAGAGGAGTTGGTTTTTGAGCCTTTACAGCATGTGCAACAACCAATGATAGAGAAAGTGACAGCTTATTTTCTTGATGAGGGGGATAATCCTTGTTCGGCCGCACAGGCAATATGGTCTATGAAAGTAATGGATAGCTTTACAAAAAAAAGGTAGTTTTTAAGCTAAAATAATTGTCATTTATTTTTATTTATACTAAAATTATTAGTATTATTGTGCATTAATAAAATGTATTATGGTACTAATTAATGATATCTTTTTCGACAAAGTTGAGGTTCCGGGAATATTTGATGATCTGATTAACTCTGCCTGGGTTAAAAGGCTTGGTCGGATTCACCAAAGTGGTGCTATTTTTTTAGTTAATCCGAATATTTGTCATACCAGACTTGAACACTCTATTGGAGTAATGCTATTAATCAGACATCTGGGTGGGTCTGAATTGGAACAGGTTGCCGGGCTGTTACATGATATTTCACATACCGCATTTTCACATGTTGGAGATTACGTGTTTGATAATATTGAGGAAAATTATCATGAACAGGTTTTTGAAGATGTTTTGCGTTCATCAGATATTCCTGAAATTTTATCGTGGCATGGATACGATATAGATCAGGTAATTAATGGCACTTTTAATATTCTGGAACAGGCTATACCAAAACTTTGTGCAGACCGACTTGATTATACTTTAAGAGATTCTTATCATGCAGGTCTTGTTTCAAGAAAGGAAGTTAAAGATTTTATTAAACACCTTAGTGTTGAAGATGGTATAATTGTAATTGAGAAGGAAGAAAGGGCAGAGTGGATTAATAATTTGTATAAGAAGCTAATTAATGATGTGTTTAATTTGCCTCTGCATATTTATGCCAACAGAAAACTGACGGAATTAATTAAATGCGGATTGCAGCGTAACGAGCTTGTGCATGGCGATTTACTAAAGGATGATACTTATTTGCTCAATAAGATCAGAAGTACAACCTTTGGTTATGAGGGTATTAAAGCAATTAAGCAACAAAAAGGCTTTGACGTGTTTGTTAAAAAGGGGATGGGTTTAAAGATGAAAAACCGTCAGCTAAATGCTTTAATTTAGTTTTAGAACCTTAATCCCCTATATTTTATTGTGTTTAGTGGCCTGAATGATGTGTATCTTTCTTTTTGCGAAAAGTTAAATAGAATGCTGCAATCATGATAATTAATGATAATGCAACTAGTACAATTGTGATTTGCAGGCCGTGTGCTGACTGATGTTGTTCCATGATATTAAATTTTGGATGAAGTTAAAAATAAAATAATAGTTCAGGGAAAAAAATATAAAAACCCGACTGCAAAATCTGCAAGCCGGGCCTTGTCTAACCATTATTAAAAATATCTTATTTTGTTTTCTTACTTCCATTTTTCGTGGAAGTAGCTTTTACAGGTGCTGTCTGCTGAGGTGTTCCTTCAGGTTCTTTTACATTGCCTTGTGATGGGACAATGTTTTTTGTTTCCTCTTTGTTCTTTTCTGGTTCACTGGCTTTTTGGTCGCTCGATAATTTGGTGTTTGAGGACTTTGCCGATATACTTCTATTTGTTCGGGATACTTGTGATTTGTTTGCTGGCACACCATCAGTAAAGATAACATCCCTAATATTTCCGGTAGTATTTTGTTTTGAATTAACAGATTGAATGCTTCGCTTCTGTTTTGAGGAAGGACCATATTTTAAACCAGGTACTTTATTGTTGGTATATTGCGTTCTGACACTTTCTCTTGTGGTTGGTTCTTGTGCAACAGAGATTTTTACATTCAGCATCAGGGCAATAATAGCTACAATTGCTGTTTTATATATCGTTTTCATATTTTCTTTTTTTATTACATTGAACACTATTTAATGCTTACCAGGACTTTGATTTTTCCTATGCTTCCTGTAGTATAAGTTTCCAGTGCTTTGCCCAATACCTGTCCTACTTTAACTTTGTCTGGATCTGCTTTCATGGCAACACCAGGAGTAGAGGAAGTAACCAAAAGGTCGCCTCTTGAAATGGAGCCACCTTCCAGACAAACCTTAGTAGGGATAACGCCAATAACACCCATTGGTACTTGTCCGCTTAAATCTGCATCAATATTCTCTTCGGTAAGTAATACGCCTGGTTTTGTAGCATAAACACCAGCAACGAGGTTAGAATAAGGTTTATTCGATTTTTCTACAGCTCTGTCTTTATCTACTGAAATGATCAGGATATCTCCAGGCTCATATATTGAAATATGGCCTTTAACATCAAACGATTCAGCTATATCGGCACCACTGTTTTGTGTGCCTCCATTAAAAAAACCTCTTCCTGCTTTATTAATACGGGCCACATTTACACTTGCACTTTGGTAAACAGCAATACTTCCTGAGGGACCCTGGTGGTTAACCAATAATGTACTTCCAGTACCAGTTGTGGTAATATGTACTACTGGTTGTCCGTTGGCATTATTGAAATTAGCAAACCTACCTGCCTTTCCAGTTCCAAAATTGGGTATAAACCCGGATATTGCATTTCCGCCTCCATCGGCTGAAGCCTCAACTCCATCACCATTGCCGCCTGCATTGGCAGTTATGCCATTACCGTTTCCCTCCGTGAGGGCGAGGACTGCCGGACCATTACCTCCCGGATTTGATGAATAAAATAGGCCTGCATATCCACCAGTACCTGAAGATTCACCAAATATACCTGCTGTACCGAAATTTGCGAAAATGGAATTGACTTCACCTTTAACTGCAGGCGAGGTGCCTGTAGTACGGTCTACCATGAAATTACCTGCGGTACCGTTACCTACTGTTTTAACAGAAACAACTTCATTGTCATTGTCTTCATTGAATATTTCAAAACGACCTGCGCGCCCCTGAGAGAATGAAGGTACCCAGGCATACAGTGCATTACCAGCTCCATCTACATTCGTTTCCACACCATTACCGTCTTTTCCCGCATTTGCAGTAATAGCGTTACCATTACCATCGGTAATTGATATTAGTGAGGCTCCATTACCGGATGGATTAGATGCGTAAAATAAACCAGCGCGACCGCCAGTACCAGAAGACACGCCAAAAACACCAGCTGCACCAAAATTTCCGAAAATGGTATTTACTTCGGCACGTACTGCGGCACCAACACTATTTGTATTGTCCAGTTTAAAAGATGATGCATTGCCCAAAGTATTATCTGGAATATTTCCATTTGAGTTACTAACTACTTCCAGAATATTGGCTTCTGTATTGCTTTGGTTATAGTTTTCAAATTTACCTGCCATACCAGTACTGTTATTTAAACCTACCTGGCCAAATACACCAACACCTGTATTTGAAGTATTAGTGGCTATAAAGCCCCTTACTCCGTAACCACCGCCATCGTTACGGCCTACTACAGCTCCTGCAATGTCGCTTGTTGTACGACCTACAACAGCCTCGCCAGCACCGTTGTTATCGCCAATTATCCCTGCAGATGTTTGAGCTGATGTGATACCGTGAACTGCAAATCCTGATCCTGTACTACTAAATACACCAGTTCCAGATCCAGTACTGTTTGCATTTATAACAGTTCCATTACCTACAGTGGAGGCATTTAAAACAGTGTTATTGTTGGCATTGTTGAGGATTGAAATATTTGCCGGAATACCATTGGTACTGATAGCAGTGAGGCCCGTTCCTGTATTGCTATTTGCATAAACTCCTATTCCATTTGCCGATGAATTCCCGTAGACTCCAAGTCCATTTGGGGTTACTCCATAAACACCCCATCCACTACCTGCCTGAGACCCCCATACTCCAATTCCTAAACCTCCTGTTCCGTTGTTTATACCCCTAACAGCACTAGAAAAGCCTCCCGGGGCAGTGTTGCTTACTATGCCTCTTACAGCAGATATACTAGAAGTAGTGGTTGAGTTTGTTCCTTCTACAGATGTTCCATCACCGGCGTTATTTATAGAGAAAAGGGTAGATGCATTGTTTTCGTTTGCATTAAATGGCAATGTAAAACCCCCACCACCTATAGCTCCTGGTACCCACGAAACGCCATTGAATTTTAAGACATCGTTTAAAGCGGGCGCCGCGGCATCAATAGGTCTTGTTTGTAATTTTGCTACAACAGGATTAGGATAAGTGCCAGATAAATCTCCACCAGCTGGTAAGCCATTTATATCTCCCTGGATACCTTGAGGTCCCTGTGGCCCTGCGGGTCCAATAGGGCCAACGGCACCCGGATTACCCATAGCTCCCGCGAGTCCCTGCGGCCCAACCGCCCCGGCAGGTCCGATTGGGCCTTGTGGTCCAATTGCACCTGGATTGCCTTGATCACCCTTGTCGCCTTTAGCTCCTTGCGGACCAACAGCCCCTGCTACTCCAGCTGGACCTATTGGCCCTATTGGTCCGGCAACACCTGCATTACCCTGATCACCCTTGTCGCCTTTAGCTCCTTGCGGACCAACAGCCCCTGCTACTCCAGCTGGCCCTATTGGCCCGATTGGTCCGGCAACACCTGCATTACCCTGATCACCCTTGTCGCCTTTAGCTCCTTGCGGGCCGACAGCTCCTGCTACTCCAGCTGGACCTATTGGCCCGATTGGTCCGGCAACACCTGCATTACCCTGATCACCCTTGTCGCCTTTAGCTCCTTGTGGACCAACAGCACCAGCAATACCCTGGTCACCTTTTGCACCAACAGGGCCTGCCGGTCCGGTTGCGCCTACAGAGCCAGCGGGCCCTGTAGCACCAATATCTCCTTTAGGCCCAGCAACGCCTTGTATGCCCTGTGCTCCCGCAGGACCAGCTGGTCCGGGATTACCAGAAGCAGCATATAAAGCATAAGGAACGCTCATTAATTGAGTACTGCCCAATGCATTATACGAACCGCCTCCAATAGCCAGTTCTACTTTGGCAAACTGGTTGGCATTTTGCCATGGTATAGCAGCAAACGTACCCGTTCCCGGTGTTCCCTTACCTATCTGAAGCGTAAAGAGTCCCAGTTGGTTTGTGTTTACAGAATGTTCTTCCATATACTGTACAGGACCATTGGCTGATCCTCCAAGTATCGAGATTTTAACCTTTACAGCCTGATTGGAGAGGACTGTACCATTGGTGTTCCTGGCAACTGCCTGGTAATTTATCCCCTTAAAACCATCCTGAGCACTGGCCCATTGCAGTCCGGTTAGTAGAATAAACAATAGAGTAAAATATGTACTTCTCATAGTTTATGATTTTAAATGACCTTAAATTAATTTCTTGATACCTTATCAATTCCCGGGGTAAAACTTAGCGTGAATCGCATCGAATTTCTTAGTACATAGCGATCTTCGGTAGGGAACACATAACTAACATCTATCCTTATTGGATGTACATTAAGGCCAATACCAGTCGCAAAATGTTGCCTGTTCCCTTTCTCCGGGTCTTCATAGAAGTATCCTGTTCTGATAAAAAAACGGTTGTAGTAAGAAAACTCCAGTCCACCCGCAATTGTAAATTCTGATAGTTCTTCCTTAAATCCTCCTGGTGCATCAAATAATGAAGTAAATAGGGCACTGGTAACGCTTCTGTTTGGATCTTTACCTTTTTCTATTTCATTAGTGAAATTCCCATTTATATCTTTCTTGTACCTTGGAGGAGTTGGAACCATTAATTTATTCACGTCGAGCAAAAGGGTAAGTCTGCTTTCAGGTGCTGCATAAAAATTGTAACCTGCGCCCAGCCTAAGATTCATTGGTAAAAATGTAGTTTGGTTGTCTGAATATTTAAGCTTAGTGCCAATATTGCTTAAGTTTATACCCCAGCTAAAGGTTCTTGAATATTGGCCGTTTTGGAGTTCTCTGTTTGAGTAAACGGATATATCTGCAGCAAAAGCGTCAGTTGGCGTGAGCTCTAAATTATTATAAGTCCCGCGTCCAATATCACTTCTAAAATATCGGGCTGTTAAGGCCATGCCAAAAGTTTCGCCAAATTTGCGCGCATAACTGGCATCTATTGAGAATTCACTGGCTTTGTATTGTTCAATAAGTGTTCCCGATTCATCCCTGAATGCGATTGATCCTAAATCTAAATACTTAACAGATAGTCCAATAGCTTCCCTGTCATTCAGTTGCCTGAATGCTGAAAGGTAGCCCAAATGTGAATCTTTACTAAGTTGCTTCATCCATGGAGTATAAGAAGCGCTTATGCTCATCATTTCTCCGAAAGTTATTTTTGCCGGATTAATGTATAACGAATTGGCATCTACACCCAATCCAGTACCAGCTTCAGCTACTCCTGAGTTTCTGGCATCTGCACTTAGCATTAGGAAAGCTGCACCACTTTGAACTACTCTGTTGTCTTGTTGTGCAAAACTGTTCTGGTACCAACATACCAGGCAAACCAGAAGGCTTGCAGCAAGGTAAATGTTTGTTTTCATAAGCTTATTGTATAACCAGTTTTTCGGAATATGTTCTTCTACTGGCTTTAAGAACAACATAATATAAGCCAGATGGGTAGCCACCTAAAGGCAAGACATAGCTGGCTTTTCCGGCAAGCATTTTTAAAGAAATGTTTCTGACAGTTTGTCCTGCATTATTTACAAGCTGTATGTTTACCAGATCATCCATTACAAGGTCAAATTCAAGTTTGGTTTGTCCGTTTGCAGGGTTTGGATATAGAATAAATCCTGTAATTAAAGGAGCTTGAGGCTCAGGACTACTACCGTTTACTTCGGGTTGCTGGAAACCCTGCGTTAATAGTAAGGGGGAGTTTTCCATAGCAGTAACCAAAACTTCGCCTATGGTATATTGAAAAATGGTATTATTAATTTCAGCTGATCCTCCGGAACTGGCTACAACGGACCGCTGGAGCTCTACTTGCTGGGCATTCGCAATAGCAGTAAAGCCGAACATGCCAAGTATTGGCAAATATCTTCTTTTCATCTGGAGAGGGATTAATTATAGATATGATTCAAAATTACATATTAGGAAAGCTGGGTTTCGCCAGAAGTATGCAACACGTAGAATCAGGTTAGTGAAGTGTAACTTTTAATTAGTAAACTGCATCCCGAAAAGAAAAATTTTATATAAGTTGTTTATATTCAGTTGTTTGCTTGTTTTTTGTGATGTGGTTAAAATCAATCTGTCTTAATTGCTTCAATCGGGCTCATTTTTGCTGCCCTGAATGCCTGAAAAAACACAGTTGCCAAAGAGATAAGAAAAGCTAAAAATCCAGAAACCATAAAGAACCAAAGTTTTAAGTCAATTCGATATGCAAAGGAGTTTAACCAGTTTTGACTCAGTAAATATCCAATAGGTAAAGCAATAAGAATTGAAATGAGCACAGGTTTGGTAAAGTCTTTAGATAGGATATATATTACATTGAACTCTGAAGCACCTAAGATTTTTCTAATTCCAATTTCTTTAAATCGCTTCTCGGCAGTGAAGGTGGCGAGCCCAAACAGACCTAAGCAGGAAATAACTATTGCTAAGAAAGCAAAATATCGTGATAGTACTGCAACCCGGGTCTCTGCCACATATTGTGCCTGAAAATCCTGATCGAGGAATTTATAGTCGAAAGTATATTCTGGATTATATTTGGTATTAAATTTTTGAAGTTCTTCTATCACCGGCTTTACCTTTCCTGCTTTTATCTTTACCATTATCCTGTTAGTGTGGGTAGGCTTGTATCTGATAAACATTGGACCTACTTTACGATGAAGAGATTCAAAATGGAAATCTTTTATGATACCAATGATCTGCATGTCGTTGCCCCATAGCTTAAATATTTTACCCACGGGGTCTTTTAAGTGCATTGCCTTAATGCCGGCTTCATTAATGATGATGGTTGATGTATCTGCACCGTATTGTTTAGAAAAGCTTCGCCCAGCGGCCATTTTTATACCCAGGGTTTCTATAAATCCTGCATTTACATCTGCACGTTGAAATTTAATAACTTCCTTAGGATTTCTTCCTTCCCAACCAAATTCTCCAAGGGTGTAGCTTAAGTCTCCAAGCAACTCTCTATCAATACTTGAAGCATTTGCAACACCGTCTATTTTTTTTACTTCATCGATTACGAAATTTATGTTGTTTCTTAATTTACCATTTGTTTCAAAATACAACACATTATCTTTTTTGTAGCCAGGGTTGGATTCTTGTATATATTCAATTTGCTTATAAATAATAAGTACAGCTACAATAAGGATTGCTGAAAAGGTAAATTGAAAAACTACCAATCCTTGTCTTGTTAGTAATGCAGCGGCCGTAAGTTGCAGCTTTCCTTTTAAAGCAGCAGATGGTTTGAGTCCGGAAAGGTATAAAGCAGGGTAACTGCCAGAAAGTAAGCCTGTAAAGATAGTTACGCCAATTATGGAAAATATAAGAGCAGGGTTAAATACTAAGGTTAAGTGCTTTCCTGTAATCTGATTAAACTGCGGCAGCATAAGTTCAACCGCCAGCAAAGAGATAAATACCGCTATAATGGTTAATAGCATAGATTCTGAAAGATATTGTAAAATTAATGATCCTCTTGGTGCACCCATTACCTTTTTAATACCAACTTCTTTTGATCTTCTGGATGCTTTTGCAGTTGAAAGGTTCATGAAATTAATACAGGCTATGATGAGAATAGAGATTGCAATAAGCGAAAATAGTTTTACGTAAGCTATTCTTCCTCCTGCAACCTTACCGTTTTCAAACTGGTTATACAAATAGCTTTCTGCAAAGGGCCTTATGAATAAGGTATAGTCTTTTACACCCTTTGTTTTTAAATAATCCTTGATTTTGGCATTGAATAACGTTGGATCTGCATCTTTTTTAAGAATAACAAATGTACTTGGACCATAATTTGTCCACTTACGATAACCAGAATTTCCTTCCGGGCCCAGCAAAACATCGTATGATACTAAAAAATCAATTTGTTCCGAAGAATTTTCACCAGTATCCTTAAAAACACCAGATATTATTGCATGGTTTTCGGCTTGCATTTCAGTATTACTCCATACCATTTCTTTTCCAACTACATCGGTGCTATTGAACAGCTTAAGGGCTATGCTTTCTGAAATAACAACGGTCTTTTTACCTGTTAGCACTTCGTTTTTGTTGCCGGTAATAAGAGGATAAGAAAATACTTTAAAGAAATCAGGACCAGCGAATTTACCAGCTGCTTTTATGGCGGGTTTATGATTTGCTGAAACTTTACTTTGACCCAGCCAAAAACCCGGTGAGGTTGCAACTGCCGTTTCAACTTCGGGGAGTTCCTTTGCCATTGTTTCTGCCAGAATTCCGGGTGTGCCTTCAACAGTTTGGACCCCATCAGTAAGATGTTCATTCTGGATCACCTGATAAAGCCTTTCATTATGAAAGCGATCGATCTGCATTTCATTGTTTACCCACAGATAAATAAGTAAAGCACAGGACAGTCCGGCACTAAGACCAATAAGATTAATAAAGAATGAACTTTTATATCTTTTGAAATTTCTGTAAATCAGCAGCAGATGGTGTTTAAACATGACTTTGTTGTTTGCTGAGGCTTGGTCAATCGTTATGCCATATCAAAAAAGCTTGCCAAATATAGCAAAGGACTATCAAATAGCAATTTATCCTGTACGAATATGAACAGTGTATGTTCACATATGGACATAGGGACTATAAGACTTAGTGTCGGTGCACCAGCATTAAATGCCATGTCGATGCTAAGTCCACCTTTTTTCTGCAAAAACGTGGACTTAACGTGGACTCACTGTGGACTCAACGTGGACTGACACCAAATTATTTCGTTTGAAACAAAACCCAAACATTATAAAGAACAATATAAGAATTGTTGTGTTGTTATATTATACACCAATTGAATAATAGATGACGGAACGACACACTTATCAGACGGGAATTATTGGCAATTGCGCATATCTGGCGCATGTAAATAAAAATACTAATGTTGATTGGCTTTGCTGGCCAAGGTTTGACAGTTCGTTTGTTTTTGGCGGATTATTGGATGATGCTAAAGGCGGAGAGTTTTCGATTCGGCCAAATGGAGAGTTTACTTCGAACCAATTTTATCTGGAAAATACAAATGTTCTTTGCACAGAAATTACCAATGCTGAAGGTAAATATAGAATAACTGATTTTGCACCCAGATTTTACCAGTTTGAACGCTATTTTAAGCCATTAATGCTGATTAGAAAAATTGAACCTATAGAAGGAAATCCAAGGGTTGTAGTGAAATGTAAACCGGTTTATAATTATGGCTCGATAAAACAAAAAGGACATCGGGGAAGTAATCACATAGAATTTAATGGAGCCGACGAAGACATGCAGTTAAGCACAAATATCTCGTTAAGTTATATTGAAGACGAGAAGTTCTTTGCCTTAAATGAACCTAAATACTTAATACTGACCTATGGCCATGAGCTGGATGCTCCAATAATAAGCACTGCTGAACGTTTTTTGAGAGAAACAATAAAGTATTGGAGAACATGGATTAAACATTCAACCATTGCCGGTTTTTATCAGCATATGGTAATCCGCTCTGCCCTTGTTTTAAAAATACACCAGTATGAAGACACCGGAGCAATAATTGCCGCCAGTACAACAAGCTTGCCCGAATCACCAGGGAGCAAAAGGAACTGGGACTATCGGTTTTGTTGGATGAGAGATACTTATTACGTAATTACTTCCTTAAATCATATTGGCCATTTTGAAGAGATGGAAAAATACTTTGGATATATTACCGATATCTCTTTTAGGGACGATGTAAGGTATCAACCTTTGTTTGGCATTGCCGGTGAAAGGATACTTACGGAACGAATATTGAAAGATATTAAAGGCTACCAGGGTAATAAGCCAGTTAGAGTGGGTAATCAGGCTTATGAACATATTCAAAATGATATTTACGGACAAGTATTGGTTTCTATGCTTCCTTTATATACTGATCATCGTTTCATTTTTAGGGAAAGACAGGATTCTGCTCAGTGGTTAGATTATTTGTTAACTAAAATTGAGCGTACTATTGATGAAAAAGATGCTGGCCTTTGGGAATTTAGAAATATAGCCAACATGCATTGTTATACAAATTTGTTTCAGTGGGCTGGAGCTAATGCAGCTCTTAAAATGGCCAAAACTATAGGAAATAAAGAATATGAAGACAGGGCAACCATATTAATTAATAAGGCGGCAAAACATATTGAAGATTGTTATGACCCGGTTAGAAAGGTGTACACGCATGCTGTAAATAGTCCGCATTTGGATGCAAGTACTTTACAGCTAATATTAATGAATTATCTGGATCCGCAATCGCAAAAAGCTAAAGATCATTTGATTGCCTTAGAGAAGGAACTCATGGCTGAAAATGGCTTGTTTTATAGATATCTTCATACAGATGATTTTGGGAAACCAAAAACCACATTCCTGATTTGTGCTTTCTGGTATATTGAAGCGTTAGCATGCGTTGGCCGATTAGATGATGCCATGCGAGAATTTGAATCTATTATTAATTATGCTAATCATTTATTGTTGTTTAGCGAGGATGTAGATGAAAAGGATGGAAGCCAGTGGGGCAATTTCCCACAGGCTTATAGTCACGTTGGGCTAATGAATGCAGCACATCGCATTGCAATTAAATTGGACAGACCAGTTTTCTTATAGATCGAAAGATTATATCAAGGATTTTAGCAGTTCCCTTACTTCTTTAAAATCTCTTAAATAATAACGGGCGGCAGAAATATTGCTGCCCACTTTTATTGTATAGGCTTCAGGAGGTAAGGCTTTAAAAATATCTTCGTCTGTATGGTCATCACCTAAAGCAATTATAAAATCAGGATTGTTAGCATATAACCAATTTTGTGCTGCCTTGCCTTTATTTACCTCAATATTCTTAAATTCAATCACTTTATTTCCGGGCATCATTTGCAGGCCTTTATCTGCAATAAACAATCGCAAATGATTGATGATTTCATTGGCGCGCAATTCTCCTAATCCTTTTTCTACCTTTCTGTAATGCCATACCAATGAATAACTCTTTTCTTCTATAAAAGAGCCAGGGGTTCTGTCAGTATAGGTATCCAGTACAGCTTTAACCTCTTGTTTCCACTTATCAGTTAGTAAAGGCAGCGCTTTCCATTCTTCATTGCGCTGTTTCTGCCAGGCCCCATGTTCTGCAATCATGTCCAGATTTAAATGTCCAAACCATTGTTGTAAGGTTTGATACCTGCGACCACTGATTAGGATTACACGGTTTGCACGGTCAGAGCTTAGTTTGTTTAAAATGTTGTAAAGTTCCTCATCAGGAGAAGCTTTGTCTATATCGCCATGGAAACCTACAAGTGTACCATCATAATCTAAAAATATATAACGATCTATTGATTTTTTATAATCTAAGGCAATTTGATCTTTTATTAATTGCCCGGCATGTTTTGTTAACAGAGATTCTTGCAATTGTTTTACTTCTTTTAGTTTATCCATAAAATTTTTAACCCATAAGTGGATGTTGAACTTTTTAACAATATGTCTCATACTCGACATACGCATATTTTGTTCTTCAACAGGCATGTCTATTGCACGGACAATTGCACGCATAATGTCACCTATATTATTTGGGTTCACAATTAATGCATCATTTAATTCTTTAGATGCCCCGGCCATTTCACTTAATACTAAAACACCATCATTATTAGTACGTGATGCAACATATTCTTTACTTACCAGGTTCATGCCATCGCGCATAGGGGTTACCAGACAAATGTCGGCAGTACTATAAAGTGCAGAGAGAAATTCCACAGAAAATGATCTATAGAAATAATGAATAGGCAACCAATCTATCGTTCTAAACCTTGCGTTAATATTGCCTACCAGCTGATCTATGTGATCTCTGAGTTCTTTATATTTTGGTACTGTATCCCTCGAAGGTACTACAATCATATAAAGGGCTATCTTTTCCTTATACTCCGGATGGAGTTGTAACAAAAGTTCTAAAGCCTGTAAGCGCTGAATTATACCTTTGCTATAATCTAACCTATCGATAGTAAGGATTATTTTAAGTCCTTCCTGACTTGCTTTAAATGAGGCTGAATGCTTAGCTACTTTGGCGTGCATCGTAAGGCTTTCAAATTTGTCGGCATCTATTCCCATAGGGAAGGCTTCTACTACAACTTGCCGGTCTTTGTGAATAATAACATTATCTAGTAGCTTACTTGTTGATAATCGAGATGCTGCACTTAGAAAGTGCCTTACGTCATCAAAAGTATGAAAGCCAAGTAAATCGGCTCCAAGCATACCCGATATAAGCTCTTCTCTCCAAGGAATCAATCTGAAAATTTCATATGATGGAAAGGGTATATGCTGAAAGAAACCAATGGTAACTAACGGCTTTTCCTTTCTGATAAGACAAGGTAAAAGGAGTAATTGATAATCATGTATCCAAATGGTATCTCCGTCATCAACGGCTTCTATAGCCGCATTCTTAAACTTTTCGTTTACAGATTTGTATGCATCCCAATATTGTTGTTCAAAATTAGCGTAAGTGGTAAGGTAATGAAAAACAGGCCAGAGTATTTCGTTTGAGAATCCTTCGTAGTATAGATTTATCTCATCTGTGGTTAAAAAAACCGGGATGAGATTAAGAGAAGCAAGTAGTTTTTTTACTTCAGCCTGTCGTTCTTGGGGGACTTCTATACCTGGCCATCCGATCCAGACATTGTTCCCTTGCTTGTAAACAGAACCGAGGCCGGTTGCCAATCCGCCTTCGCTTGATCGAAGTATGTACTCGCCGTTTTGTTCTGTAATCTTAACCGGTAACCGGTTTGATAGGATGATTGTTTTGTTATTAGTTAGCATATTATACTAAAACAACCAAGAATAAGCCTGATTGTTTTAATAAATTAACTAAAGATCCTTAAGAAATGATTTTCAAGATGATTTCGCATGCCGTTTCTAAATAGTTCAGGGGAGCCATTTTCCAGTATATCGATTAGTCCTTTGTGGGATACGAATTTTTGTATTAGAGTGGTTTTTTTCAATAAACCGCTATTGTGTACATAATCAAAAACAGGGAGCAGCATTTTTTGAAAGCGCTTTAATGTTTCATTTCCTGCTATTTCGTAAAGCTTTCCGTGGAATATAATCTCATGATCTATATGGAAGATATAATCTTTTGCGGTATCGGGCTCAGTTTTTACAATGTCTTTTAGCTCTTCTATATCCTTTGGTGTGATGCGTTGAAACAGAAGATCAGCCATTCCTATTTCCAATACCAGTCTTAATTCAAATATTTCTCTAAGTGTATCCTGATCCAGAATATGAGGGTTCATGCTCTTGCTCATTATCCCAAATATGTCAGGGCTGGTAATTACAGAGCCTTTCTTTTTCTTTGTGTCTATAAGTCCCATCATTCGTAACCTTAAAAGAGCTTCACGCACTACTGTGCGGCTTACACCTAAACTTCTGGAAAGATCGAGTTCAGTGGGTATAAGATCACCAACTTTTAATTTCCTCTCTACAAGGAGCTTTACAAGGTTAGCTTCAACTTTATCAACCAGAGAACTGGTATCTAATTGAATAAAGGGGTCGGTTGTATTGATTGTCATATTATGTTATACATATGTAATTTGTGGACAGAATCGCTAAAAATAAAGATTTAGTGGTTATTTAACACAATGTTAATAAATAAAATTATAAATATTTCTTGCAATAAAGAAAAATAAGTCTCAACTTAGTCATATTATGTTATACATAATTCTAAACCTAACCAAAATAACAATGAAAAGACTTTACCAAAAGTACGTTAGTCAAGTCCTGCTGACGTTAATCTTAAGCATGACCATGCTTACAGTATCAGGCCAAAACATTAAAATATCCGGACGGGTAACAGATGCCAAAGGGCAGGGGATACCTATGGCTAGTGTTTTGATTAAAGGAACCAAAACTGGAACCGCTACAAATGAATCTGGTAATTATACAATTGCGGCGAAAGGTGGAGATGTGCTTGTAATTAGTTACACCGGATTTATTACCCAGCAAATAACAGTAGGAAATCAAAGCACTTTAAACATTACCCTTGCGGAAGATACTAAGGGACTAGATGAGGTGGTTGTAGTAGGATATGGAACCGCTAGCCGCTCTAAGATCACATCCTCAATTGCAAAGCTGGATTCAAAGGTTTTGGAAACAGGTATGCGTTCAAATCCAGCGCAGGCTTTAGCAGGAACAATCCCCGGGGTAAGAGTAGCAACTTCAACCGGAAGACCCGGCTCTGTTGCTGCCATCACCTTAAGAGGAGGTACGAACTTTGATGGAAGTGGTAGCCCTTTAATTGTTATGGATGGCCAGGTACGACCATCATTCAGCGATATAAATCCTGAAGATATTGAAAGTATGGAAGTATTGAAAGATGCTTCGGCTACAGCTATATATGGTGCAAGGGCTAGCAATGGGGTAATTTTAATCACTACAAAAAGAGGAAAAGCAGGTTTCTCGTCTATTTCTGTAAAAGGAAAAACAGGTGTTAATTATTTAAATAACCCTTACGACGTGTTAAGTGCAGCCGATTATATAAAATGGACTCGTTTGGGTGTTGTTGAAGCAATGAGAAATGGAACATTAGGAACATTCGCTTCAAATAGTGCACTGTCTGCAGTAGGACCAAGAGGTACAGGGAATTTATATAGAGATGCTAATGGAAATATTCTTGATGGCAACTATGATAACCGTGCAATTTGGAGCTTAATGCGTTTAACTGATGCCAATAAGGATGTACTTTCATTAAATGATGGTTGGAAAACTATGAAAGATCCTGTTAAAACTAATGCAGCAGGAAATTATGATCCTAATGGAACTAATGCTGATTTACTTTATAAGGACTTCAATTATGGCGATTATGCATTTAAATCTCCAGCTATTTCTCAGGATTACAATATTGGTATGACTGGTGGTAATGACAAAGGAAATTACTATGCAAATCTTGGTTATTATAATGAAGACGGTTTATCATTAGCTACCTTTTATCGTAGATATAATTTTACACTGAATGGTGATTATAAGGTTAAGGAGTGGTTGAAATCAGAAAGTAATTTACAATATGCAAGGGCAAACTGGAGAGATCAATCGTTACAAAATGGTGAAGGAAACTTTTGGGGACGTATGCTTTTTGCACCACCTACTATGCGAGGAACCAATAGCAACGGAGACTTTATCTTAGGTCGTGATGCTTCGGATGGTAATCCTGCAATTAACGTTGATAAATACAAAAGATCTAATCAAAGTGACAAATTCACTTTAGGTCAATCGTTTAAAGCTGATATTTTAAGAAATCTCTATATCAAATTAAGCGGTATTGTAATGTATGATCAGAGAGATGCAGAATCATTTAATAAAGATTTTCGTACTGGTTTATTGAGCTTAACAAATCCTAATACTGGCTGGAACAGAGACAGGGCTAGCAGTGCCAGCACTGATAAAACCATCAGACAAACCTATAATGCCATTGTTAGTTATAAAACTCAATTTCTTGGTAAAAACAATATTGACGCATTAGCCGGTTTTGAATATTATGACGAATATAATAAAGGGTTTAGTGCCGGTGGAAGACTAGCACCAACTGATGATTTCCAGGATTTAGGATTAACAGTTAGAGATGTTTCGGGTGTTGGAGCCAGGGATATTGATTCTTATCACTATCGTGAACGCATCAGCTCTACTTTTGCAAGAATAAACTATGATTGGGATGAAAAATACCTTGCATCTTTTACAGTTAGGAGAGATGGATATTCAAGATTGATAGGCGATAATCAGTTTGGTACTTTCCCGGCTGTATCAGCAGGTTGGTTGGTACATAAAGAAAACTTTATGAAATCGACTGAAAATTGGCTTTCTATGTTAAAACTAAGAGCCAGTTACGGATTGAATGGAAATATTGGTGAAGTAGGAAGAAGAAGTGATGGAACAATTAACGTTTATGAATTACAGGGTTCTTATGGCGCTCAAACACCTTACAATGGCGTGGTAGGATTTTTACAGTCAGGTTTGGCAAATCCAGGTTTGAAATGGGAAAAATCAAACACTTTTGAAGGCGGTTTAGAGATGGGATTTTTTAATAATAGAATTGTTGCATCGGTTGCTGCTTATAACAGAATTACAAAAGATAAAATTACCAACATTCTATTACCAAGCTCATCAGGGGTAACAAATCCTAATGATAATAACAGATCTAGTATTCGCACAAATAACGGAAGTATGCAGAATACGGGTGTAGAAATGGACGCAACTTTTAAAGCGGTTCAGAATGAAGATTTAAAAATTCAATTTGGTATAAACGCATCATGGAATAAAAACAAAGTGCTTAAACTTCCTTTTAACGGTAATGAAAATAATCGTCAGGATGGTCAGCAGATTTTTGATCCAAGAAGCGGAAGGTTAATTTGGGTTGGTGGATTACAGGAAGGCCAGGAACCAGGTGCGCAGTATGGTTTTGTAAGCGATGGCATCATTAGAACTGCTGCTGATCTGGCTGGCTACAATAAAGTTGACCTTGCGGCCGGACAAGTATGGTACGGAGCCTCTGCAGGAAAAAAAGTGGCTAGTCAATCATTAATTAATTCAAAAGGATTAAATCCAAACCCGGCTTCTCCAACATTTATCGCTACTCAGCTGGGTGACATGAAATGGAAGGATATCGATCAAAATGATACCATCGACACAAGAGATATGGTTTTCTTAGGTCGTAGTATTCCGCGCTGGACTGGTGGTTTTAATACTCAGATCAGCTGGAAAGGGATTTCATTATATACACGTATTGATTTTGCTTTCGGACATATTCAGCAAGACTTTCAACAAATGTGGACACTGGGCTCTATGCAGGGAGAATTTAATGGTACTCAATTAATTAAAGATACCTGGACACCCGAAAACCCTAATGCTCAATATCCTCGCTATACATGGGCAGATCAACTGAATTCAAAAAACTTTGACAGGCCAAGCAGTATGTTCTTTGTAAACTCTGGTTATCTGGCTTTTAGAGAAGTTTCTTTAAGCTATTCAATTCCAAAGAAACTATTGGATAAAGCAAAAATCTCTGGTTTGACTTTTACTGCAACAGGGCAAAATTTAGGGTATATAACCAATAAACAACTGAATTTGCCAGAGCGCACAGGAAATCAAACCAACGCAGCTTATACCATTCCAACATCATTGATTTTTGGATTGAACCTAACTTTTTAATATAGACTATAAAGAACTTTGTTATGAAAAAGTATAAATATTTAATCTTAGTGGTCATTTGTACCTTAACCACTATGTCCTGCAAAAAGGCACTGGACCTTAAGGCAGAAGACAATTTTGGAGATGGAACGTTTTGGCAAAACGAATCTCAGGTAACCAATTTTATGGTTGGTTTGCACAAACAATTCAGAGATAATCAATTTCAGTTTGAGCGTTTAGGAGAGATGAGGGGCGGTAGTTTTAGTAATGTTGACAGACAAAACACATCATTAAACGAATTGCCGATTATACAGCAAGATATTAATGAAAACTCTTCTGGAGTTAGTAACTGGGCCGGGTTTTATGGACCTATCTTTCAATTAAACCTTTTTATTCAGAAAACGCAGGAGACCACTTTTTTATCTGAGAATAATAAAAACTATTTTTTAGGACAAGCCTATGCAATGCGCGCTTACTATTATTTTCATTTATTACGTACATATGGCGGTGTACCTTTAAGATTAGAACCAGATGCATCTAACCCAAATCCAACAGCTGTTTCACTTCGCAAAGCGAGATCAACAGAAGCTGATGTGTTGGCTGCGGTAAAAAGTGATGTCGATAAAGCAGTAACTCTTTTCGGAAATACAGCAAGTCCTGCTGATAAAAGTTTATGGTCGCCAAAAGCAGCTCTAATGTTAAAAGGCGAGGTTTACTTGTGGTCTGCAAAAGTATATAATGCAACTGCCGATCTTGAAGTAGCAAAAGGTGCTTTAAATGCTGCGGCAGGATCTACCTTGATGCCAAATTTTGCTAATGTTTTTAATTCTGCCAATAAGAATAATGCAGAAGTAATACTTGCAATACGCTACAGAGTTGGAGAGGCCGAGATGAATAATGTTGCTAGTTTTACTTATTCAACATTTAATTTCAATGGTGCTCATTATAAAGATTCAACAGTAACAGCGGGTGTTGGCAATTTCCTTGTGGATCCGCTTATATTGGCTCAGCCTAATTCTCAGCAAGTTATTCAGCGTTATGCTTATACATATGAGCTTTTCCAGTCATACGATTTGAAGGATACCAGAAGAAATGCAACATTCTATGACTATTATAGAGTTAATACCTCAACAACACCATATACAGTAACCATTAGAAACACTGCATTAGTGAAGTTTTTAGGTGTTATAGATGCAAACAAAAGGTATTTTTCTGATGATTGGACAGTTTATCGTGAAGCTGACAGATTATTAATGTTGGCCGAGATCGCAAATGCTGAGGGAGCAGATCCAACCCCTTACATAAAACCTGTTCGCGATCGTGCTTTTGCAAATGCAGATCCAACTCCTTTTGTTAATGGTGGAAAAGATGCTAATGAATTGGCAATATTTGCAGAGAGAAGCAAAGAATTTGTTTACGAAGGTAAGCGCTGGTATGACCTTCGCAGAATGAAAATAGGTAATGAACCTCTTGTGTTTAAAACGGCTGGTAATAAATATGGTGTTCTTGATAAAGTAAATCAGGGATATAAAATACTTTGGCCAATTGAACCAGCTATCTGGACTAATGATCCACTGGTAAAACAAACGCCTGGTTACACCACCACTAATCCCAATAAATAAATTTTCTAATTTATAACAGAGCATAAGGATTCATACCTTATGCTCTGAATAATCAATTCAACATATACATATGATTTTCGAGAAATTACAGGGCTTAATTGCCGCTCCTTTTACCCCAATGGATAGTAATGGAGCCATCAACTTAAATATTATCCCGGATTACTATAGCTTTTTAAAGCACAATAAAGTTACAGGAGCTTTCATTTGCGGATCAACTGGCGAAGGAGTTTCAATGTCGACCGAAGAAAAAAAACAAGTAGCACAAGCCTGGGCTGAATGTACCAAAGATGATCCTGATTTTAAAGTGATGTTATTTTTAGGAGGTACCAGCATTACAGATTGCAAAGAACTGGCTTTATATGCTAAACAGATTGGGCTATATGCCATTTCATTTACTGCCCCTTTCTACTTTAAACCTGCAAATGTGGATATGCTTGCCAAAGCATGTGCAGAAATTGCTGCGGTAGTACCTGATATGCCTTTTTATTATTACCATATACCAGTGCTAACAGGTGTAGGCTTTGCTATGTACGATTTGCTGCAGGCAATTGATGGTAAAATAGAAAACTTTGCCGGCATAAAATATACCCACGAAGACTTTATGGATTTCTTATCTTGTATGAACTTTAAAGATGGAAAATATGACATGCTTTGGGGGCGTGATGAGAATATGCTCTCGGCATTAGCGCTGGGTACAAAGGGTGCTGTAGGCAGTACATTTAACTACGCAGCTCCATTATATTATGATATGATCGATGCTTTTGAAGCCAATGACCTTAAAAAAGCGAATTCATTACAGCAAAAATCTATAGATATGATCAGGTTGTTAGGTAAATATGGAGGTATAGCCACAGGAAAGGCTTACATGAAACTGGTGGGTGTAGATTGCGGAGAATTTAGATTGCCTGTTAAAAACATGGATAGCAATCAGTTTGAACAATTCAAATCTGATGTGGCAGCTCTTGAGTTTAATACTTTTAAATCAAACGCGCCTCATTAGTTTTTAGTAATAGGCTTATGAACAAATACATATTTTCCTTATCAGTCCCTTTTATGTTAATGTTAACAGACGTTTCTGCCCAGGAAACTACAATAAAGCAAGTGCAATGGTGTACAGCTGCAAAATTGCAAAATGATGATGGCAGTACTTCATTGGGCTTTGCCGGTGCCGTTAATGCGGTTTTTAATGATGCACTTCTGGTTGCAGGAGGAGCTAATTTTCCTGATAAAATGCCATGGGAAGGAGGCAAAAAGTTTTATTCAGACAAAATTCAGATACTGCTTAAGCAAAACGGGAATTTTGTTTGGAGTACAAAAAACTTAAATACAAAACTTCCAGAGCCTGTAGCATATTGCGGTAATACCGCAACCGCGTTGGGTGTAGTTTATGCGGGAGGCGAGGGCCCTGGTGGTTTATCCAATAAAGCCTTCATCATTAACTGGGACACTTCAGATTTAAATATTAACATAAAAAGATTGGCCGATCTGCCCATTGCTATTACAAACACAGGGCTAACTCACATAGGAAATGTGGTTTATCTGGTAGGTGGTGATAAAGAAAAAACTTCATCCAACTCCTTTTATAAGCTCGATTTAAATATCGAAAATGCATCGTGGCAAAAATTACCAGATCTTCCTGTACAATTGGCAAATGCGCTTGTAGTAGCCCAATCTAACAAGATCTTTGTAATTGGGGGCCGTACCAAAACAGCATCAGGAATAAGCGATTTGCATCATACAACTTTTGCCTACGATATTAAAGCAGGCACATGGCAACAACTTGCCGATATCTCTGATGGTAAACAAATAACAAACTTTTCGGCTGGTGCCGGAGTTGCGGTAGCCAACGATCTTATATTGGTTACCGGGGGCGATAACGGAGAAATTTTTCATAAAATAGAAAACTACATCTCTCAAATTGCTAAATCTCAGTCTCAGCAAGAAAAGGACAAACTTACTTTAGAAAAGAATAAACTAAGTATTAACCATAAAGGTTTTTATAAAACACAACTGGTATACCATGTAACCACAAATACATGGGCTAAAATAGGTCAGTTGCCTTTTCCTGCACATGTTACAACCACGGCTACCAAATGGGGCAACGATATCGTATTGTCTAACGGAGAAATAAAACCCGGAGTGCGAACTCCATCAGTAATGATTGGTAAAATAGAAACCAGTTTAGCTGCTAAAAAATAAGAATATGCTAAAGAAAAACACAAATAATTATGCCTGGGTGCTTGTTGGATTACTGTGGGTGGTAGCATTATTAAATTATATGGATAGACAAATGTTGTCGACCATGAAACCAGCAATGCAAATTGATATTGCAGAGCTGCAATCGGCTACAAACTTTGGCTATCTGATGGCAATTTTTCTGTGGATATATGGTTTTATGAGCCCTGTTTCAGGAATTATAGCCGATAAGTTTAATAGAAAATGGCTAATTGTGGGCAGTTTATTTGTTTGGTCGGCAGTTACTTTTTTAATGGGTTATGCCGAAACTTTTAATCAAATCTATTGGTTAAGAGCTGTAATGGGGGTTAGCGAAGCCCTTTATATTCCGGCTGGCCTATCTTTAATAGCCGATTTTCATTCGCCCAAAACCAGATCTCTTGCAATAGGTATTCATATGACAGGACTGTACATGGGGCAGGCATTGGGTGGTTTTGGAGCTACCATTGCCGATAAGTTCTCCTGGCAATCTACTTTTCACTGGTTCGGAATTGCAGGTATTATTTACTCGTTTGTACTAATCTTATTTTTAAGAGAGAAAAAACTTACAGATCATGAAATGGTTTCAGATAAGTTAACCATTAAAACTTCACTTTTTAAAGGTTTGGGCCTTCTATTTACCAATGTTTCATTTTGGATCATCCTGTTCTATTTTGCAGTACCAAGTCTTCCAGGCTGGGCGGCAAAGAACTGGTTACCTACACTGTTTGCACAAAACCTGAATATACCAATGGCTACTGCTGGTCCATTATCAACCATTACCATTGCAGCCTCATCGTTTTTAGGCGTAATACTAGGAGGTATTTTATCTGATAAATGGGTTCAGAAAAATTTAAAAGGACGTATTTATACCAGTGCAATTGGTTTGGCATTAACCATTCCATCGCTTTTATTATTAGGCTTTGGTCACTCACTCTTTCATGTTGTGGGAGCGGCCATTTGCTTCGGTTTAGGCTTTGGAATGTTTGATGCCAATAATATGCCTATTCTTTGTCAGTTTGTTTCGGCAAGGTACAGGGCAACGGCATATGGATTAATGAATATGACAGGAGTATTTTTTGGAGCTTTTATAACCGACTTTTTAGGTAAATCATCGGATGCTGGCAGCCTTGGTAAGGATTTCGCGATGCTTGCTGGAATTGTAGTTATTGCATTAATAGTTCAGCTTTATTTTTTACGACCAAGACACAATGATTTTGTTGATGCATAATGCATTAATAGTTAAATAGATTTATATAATATGATGATACATAAGGATATAAAAAAGACTATTTTAGGGATAGCTATTGTATTAGGGATTACCTCATGCAGTAAAAAAATATATACAGAAACAGGTGCTAACGCTATAAAAATTAATGCCACTGTTACTGAAAATCCAATCTTTACAAGAATGGAAGCAAATGCCTATCTGCGAATTGAGGTAAATATACCGGCAGGTAATTCAGAAATAGCTTATAAAACCATTTCGGGATCTCTTAATACAGAATCTTTAAAAGATATTGCTAAGCTGGAAGTATATCAGAATAATGAAAAACCTGACTTTAATAGTGCTAAATCAATAGGTAGCACTGTTCCTTCAGGCAATAAATTTACTATTTCTTTTGATGCAAAATTAAAACCGGGTATTCATTATCTCTGGCTTAGCGTAAGTTTAAAAGACAATGCCAATATTGATCATAAACTGGATCTTAAAGCAGATTTCTTTACAGATCTGTCTGGCTTGGCTTATAAGATCAATCAGAATAAACATACAGCCAAACCTCTGGGTATTGCCTTGCGTAAACCTAAAGACGAGAACGTGCATACCTATCGTATTCCCGGAATTGTTACTACCGATAAAGGTACCCTGATTTCTGTTTATGACATCCGTTTTGATCACAGTGGCGATCTTCCAGCTAACATAGATGTGGGTATGAGCCGTAGCGTTGACGGTGGTAAAACATGGGATGCAATGAAAACCATTATGGATATGGGGCGCCCGGATGAAAATAGCGGAGTAGGTGATCCTTCCGTTTTGTTTGATCCTGTTACCAAAACAATATGGGTTTCGGCTTTGTGGAGCAAAGGAAACCGATCTATTGCGGGTTCAGGCCCTGGTCTTACACCAGAAGAAACCGGACAATTTGTAGTAACCAGCAGTACTGATGATGGACTTACCTGGAGCAAACCTTATAGTATTACATCACAGGTAAAAAATCCGGAATGGAGATTGTTTTTCCCTGGGCCGGGAAATGGTATTGCCATGGGTGATGGTAAGATTGTTTTTCCTGCACAATATTGGGATGCCCAGAAAATGCCTCATTCTACATTAATCTATAGCGATGATCATGGTAAAACATGGAAAAGCGGAATTGGTGCAAAATCCAACACCACCGAAAGCCAGCTTGTAGAAACTACACCTGGAACTATTATGCTCAATATGAGAGATAACCGTGGTGGTTTTAGAAGCGTTGCTACTACAACAGATATGGGTAAAAGCTGGACAGCACATGCAACCTCTTATAATACGCTTGCAGATCCAGTTTGTATGGGTAGCTTTATTAAAGCAAAAGTTAAGGTAAATGGGGTATTGAAAGATGTATTGTTCTTTAGTAATCCAAACGTTTCTAAAGCTCCGCGAAAGGATATCACTATTAAAGCTAGCTTAGATATGGGCGAAACGTGGCTGCCTGCTAACCAATTATTAATCGATGAGCGTGATTCTTTTGGCTATTCTGCACTTACTAAAATAGATGATAATACCATTGGGATTTTGTATGAAGGCATCAGTAGCCTATTATTTGTAAGGGTACCGGTTAGCGATATCATTAAATAGTTATGTTCAAAAAAAGGTCAATATTGCTATTTGTACTCCTATGGTCAATTGGTTTTAACTCATTTGGTCAGGATATTAGAGTTGCTTGTATTGGGAACTCAGTAACTTTCGGTTACGGCTTAAAAAATCCCGAAAATGAATCTTATCCCACGGTATTGCAAGGTTTACTCGGACAAAAATATCAAGTTAAAAATTTCGGCCTAAGCGGAGCAACTCTTTTAAAAAGAGGACACAGACCTTATTATAAAACAAAACAATTTGAAGAGGTGATGTCTTTTAAACCTGATATTGCAATAATACACCTGGGTTTGAATGATACCGATCCCAGAGATTGGCCAGAATTTAAAGACGATTTTAAATCAGACTATTCATGGTTAATAGATACGCTTAGAAAGCAAAATCCTAATGTAAAGCTATTTATATGCAGGCTCACACCGATTTTTAACGGTCATCCACGCTTTAAATCAGGTACTCGGGATTGGTATTGGCAAATTCAGCAGCAAATTATTGAAATTGCCAGGGCTAACCATACAGGTCTTATAGATTTAACATCGGTATTATATAACAGACCAGATCTGTTTGCCGATAATTTACACCCCGGTAAGGAGGGGGCAGCCATTATAGCGAAAACTGTTTACGGAAATATTACTGGTAATTACGGGGGGCTTAAGTTGCCAGAAATCTTTACAGATCATATGGTGTTTCAGCGACATAAACCTATAACTATATATGGCACAGCAAATAGTAATGACAAAATAAAGGTTTTATTTAATAACAAACAGCTTATTGCAGTGGCCGACGCATATGGCAAATGGAAGGTTCAATTTCCCCAAATGGCACATGGCGGACCCTATAACTTAAACATACAATCGGGCAACAAAAACATTACCTTAACCGATATTCTTATTGGCGATGTGTGGCTCTGTTCTGGACAGTCGAACATGTCGTATACCTTAAGTGCATCTAAAACAGGAAAATCAGAACTTGGTCATATAAAGGAAAATAAGATAAGGTTATTTAAGTTTAATCAGTACGAAGAAACTAACGATGCCCCCTGGAATACTAAAGTTTTAGAAGAGGTTAATCAGCTCAATTATTTTTCCGGAAGCTGGGTGCCAACCACTTCAGCAACAGCTTCAGGATTTTCAGCCGTAGGATATTATTTCGGTAAGAAAGTGGCACAGGAGTCTGGTGTTCCAATTGGTTTAATACAGCTTGCCGTTGGAGGCTCAACCATAGAGTCATGGATAGACAGGTATACTATGGAACACGATGAGCAGCTTGTTGATGTACTTACAAACTGGCGTAAATCTGATTTTATACAAGAATGGGCCAGAGGCCGTGCCGACGTTAATTTAAAAGAGGCGTCAAATCCAAAACAACGCCATCCATACGAGCCAGTATACAATTACGAGGCGGGTGTAGCCAAACTAACCCAATTTCCAATAAAAGGTGTAATATGGTATCAGGGCGAAAGTAATGCTCAAAATGTTGATTTATATAAGCATACATTTCCGGTACTGGTAAATAGCTGGCGTAAAAAATGGGGTTACAATTTTCCTTTTTATTATGTACAGCTATCAAGTATAGATCGCCCTTCATGGCCTTATTTCAGAGATGCCCAACGCAAATTATTAAAAGAAATTAATAATGCCGGTATGGCTGTAAGTTCAGATGTTGGAGATTCTTTAAATGTACACCCCAGCAGAAAAATGGAGGTTGGGCAACGACTGGCATTTTTAGCCCTTAAAGGCACTTATCATAAACCAATAACTGCTAATGGCCCGGTTATCTTAAGTGCTAAACAGCAAAGCGACAATATTATACTTTCATTTACCGAAGCTAAAAAACTTACAACAAGAAGTGGAGAACCTCTAATCGGGTTTCAATTAGTTAATCAGAAAGGGAATCACATTACCGCAAAAGCCATAATAGCTAATAATAAGGTGATTTTAAAGGTTCCACAAGGCGAAACCATAACGGATGTGCTGTATGCATGGGAGCCATTTACCCGGGCTAATCTGGTTAACGAAGCAAATTTACCAGCTTCAACTTTTTCAATTCCATTAGATTAAAATATTTCAAAATGAGCTATACAGCACAAGATTTACAGAGTCTCAGGAGATTCTACAGCAACAAGTTACTAAATGATACCGTTCCCTTTTGGTTCCCCAGATCTATAGATGCCGAATATGGCGGTTATCTGTTAATGCGCGACCAGGATGGTAGTTTAATTGATGATGATAAAGCTGTTTGGATACAAGGCCGGGCAGCCTGGTTATTATCAACCCTGTACAATACTGTTGAACAAAAACAGGAATGGCTGGACGGCGCTAAATCGGGAATTGATTTTTTAAACAAATATTGCTTTGATACTGATGGGCAAATGTTTTTTCATGTAACACGCGATGGGCAACCTATTCGTAAACGCCGTTACTTTTTCTCAGAAACCTTTGCTGTAATTGCCAATGCGGCTTATGCAAAGGCTAGCGGCGATGAAGCAGCTGCCGATAAAGCAAGATATTTATTTGGTAAGTGTATAGAGTATGCAACTACACCCGGTTTATTACCTGCAAAGTTTGCCGGTACAAGACCTATGAAAGGAATTGGCGTACCAATGATCATGATGAACACTGCACAGCAATTGCGCGAAACAATTGGCGACCCCAGATGTGATGAATGGATTGACAAATGGATTGCCGAAATAGAGCAGTTTTTTGTTAAAGATGACATTCAATGTGTTATGGAACAAGTTGCTCCCGATGGAAGTATAGTTGACCATATTGATGGAAGAACCTTAAATCCTGGCCATGCCATTGAAGGGGCATGGTTCATATTACACGAGGCAAAATACAGAAATAACGATCCTCATTTAATAAAGCTAGGCTGTAAAATGCTCGATTATATGTGGGAACGTGGATGGGACAAAGAGCACGGGGGAATATTATATTTCAGAGATGTATACAATAAACCCGTTCAGGAATACTGGCAGGATATGAAGTTTTGGTGGCCCCATAATGAGGTTATTATAGCTACATTGCTGGCCTATACAATTACCAGCGACAAGAAATACGCAAAATGGCATAAAATGGTAAATGATTATGGTTATCAGCATTTTCATGACCCAAAAAATGGTGAATGGTTTGGGTACTTACATCGTGATGGCAGCATAGCGCAAACAGCAAAGGGAAATTTATATAAAGGACCATTTCATTTACCCAGACAGGAGTGGTATTGCCTATCCCTGTTAAACGAATTCTTAAAAGCATAAGCTGGTATGATTAAAAAATTGCTAATAATTCTGCTGGCTTTAAGCATAAATGCAGGTGCCCAACCGGCCATAAAATCTATGAATAACCAGCCTGCACTAATTCCGTATCCTCAAAAAATGGAATGGAAAAAGGGGCAGTTTGCAATAAAAAATTATAAAAGTATAATTATAGAAAATGCTTCACTAAATCATGAAGCCGAGCTGTTACAAAAGCAACTGAAAGAAATTGGACTAATACTACCCATTAAAAGTGAATCTCTAAATGAGCCTGGTATTGTTTTAAAATTGGGAAAGGTTGATGTACCAGATACCACCTCCGAAGCATATGAACTCAATATCACAGCAAGCTCAATAACAATTACAGGTGCCGGTAAGGCTGGTTTGTTTTATGGTTTGCAAACCTTTAAACAGTTAGTTAATAATAAGAGTATACAAGCCTGCAGCATTACAGACTGGCCCGCTTTTTCGTGGAGGGGATATATGATAGATGCCGGAAGGAACTATCAGCCAATGGATTTGCTAAAACAGCAAATTGATGTACTTGCGGCCTATAAACTCAATATATTTCACTTTCATTTCACTGAAGATGTTGCCTGGCGATTAGAAAGTAAGCTATATCCACAGCTTACAGCTCCTGAAACTATGATACGCAATAAAGGTAAATTCTATACTCAAAATGAGCTTAAAGAATTGATATCTTACTGCAAAGACCGCCATATTACTTTAGTGCCGGAAATAGATATGCCTGGGCACAGTGCAGCATTTAAAAGAGCAATGAAAACAGATATGCAAAGTGATAGCGGCTTGCTTATTGTTAAAAATATTCTAAAGGAATTTTGTGAAACGTTTGATGTTCCTTACCTGCACATTGGGGCAGATGAGGTAAAAATTACCAATAAAAACTTTTTGCCCGAAGTAACTGCATTAATTGAAAAACAAGGTAAAAAGGTAATAGGATGGGAGCCCGGAGGGGAATTTACCGAAAGTACTATTAGACAGTTATGGAGTGAAAATGCTACAAAAGTAAGTGTTAATCCAAATGTAAAGTATATCGATTCACGTCATTTGTATGTTAACCACATGGATCCTTTAGAGAGTGTGGTATCTATATTTAAAGGAAAGATTTCTAACCTTGATAAAGGAAATAATGCCGCACTGGGTGGAACACTTTGTATATGGCCAGACAGGAGAGTTAGCAAGCCTGAGGATGTATTTATGCAAACGGCTGTATATCCTGCTATATTGGCTTTTGCCGAAAGAAGTTGGCGTGGCGGGGGTGAACCTGGTTGGTTAACCTATGTAGGTTTGGATGGAGCAAAAGAAGTTAAGGTGTTCAAAGAATTTGAAGATCGATTAATGAAACACAAAAAGCGTTATTTTTCAAAAATGCCATTTCCATATCAGGCCCAGGCACATTTAAAATGGAAATTCTATGGGCCTTTTAATAATGAGGGTGATCTTACCAAAAAGTTTTATCCCGAAGAAACAAAAGATATAGATACCAGTAAAGCTACACTAACAGCTATAGGCGGCACTTTTATTTTAAGGCACTGGTGGGGACCTTTAGTTAAAGGACTTATAGAAAACCCCGAAGAAAACACCACCTGGTATGCAACTACCAAAATCTGGAGTGATAAAAACCAGTTAATGAACTTCTGGATAGGCTTTAATAATATATCAAGATCTTATGGTTCAGACTCGCCAAATGAGGGCACCTGGGACAACAGAAAGAGCCAGGTATTTGTAAATGGCAAACCCGTAGCTCCACCATTATGGAAACAAGCCGGTGCTAAAGGCAATTTAGAATTACCACTAATTGACGAAGGATATGAGTACCGTGAACCGGCAAAACTTCAATTAAAAAAAGGCTTGAACACCATATTGGTTAAATTGCCAGTTAAGTCCTTTAAAGGCAAAGATTGGCAAAATCCAGAAAAATGGATGTTTACAGTTGTACCTTGGCTTTAAATTTGATAGTCTCAGCAGTATTACATAAAAGGTGATTCTCTGTATGATTAAAAACTACAAACTTCTATTATATCTATCCCTAATATTTTTTAGTTCTTGTTCTTCTGTTTATATGCCAAATGTGCCCAACACGCCTATGCTAAGCCAAAAAGGAGAGTTTAGCGGGGGTGGCCACATCTCTTTTCGCGGCAATGCAAGCTTAAATGGCGCTTATGCAGTTTCAGATCACTTTGGTGTACTGTTTAGCGGGGCATACATGAATAATGAAAAGCACAGTAAAGATTTTAAGCATAAATTAATAGAAGTTGGTGGAGGTTATTTTAACACCTTTGGCCCTGACAAGAATCGGATTTTAGAAATATACGCAGGCTATGGTGGCGGAAAAACAAACCGTGCATTCAGAACCTTCGATGATAATGATATATTAACAAACACTGACCTTGAAGAAATAACCTACAATAAAACATTTATTCAGGTTAACTACAGTTCAAAGAAAAGCAATAACCTGCACTTATTTGGAACAGACTTCCCCATAAATTATGGAACAGCATTACGCATCAGCAGTGTGCAAATGAAAACCTTTATGCGCAATTCAGTAGGTCAGGTTAGAGAAGGTAATACCTTTTTAGAACCAATTTTCTTTACCAGAATGCGCTTAAGTGATGCTGTTCAACTCCAATATACATCAAGTGGCAATTTCGGACTCAATAGCCGCAAGTTTATGAGCGCCGGTAATTCAATATTTACCATTGGCGCTGTAATAAATGTTGGCGGTAAAAAGTTCAAACAATAGTTATTGCTCTTTTTTCTTTAATGAAGAAAGGAATTCAAGCAAATCAGAAAACTCCTGTTTTGTTATTGTTTCCTGTAACCCATCAGGCATCATAGAGCCTGGAACTTCTTTTATAAAATTAACATTCGCCGATTTTAGTTTCTGACTGGCTCCACCTGGATATTTCAATTGAATATCAGATTCTGTTCTGCTAGAAATAATACCCACCAGAGTTGAACCGTCTTTCATATCCAATTGTGAAGTTTCATAACCAAAGCTTACACCAGCCGATGGTTTTACAATGGCATCAAAAAGACCTTCTTTAGGAAGTTTTGCGCCAATTTCAGACAAGTTTGGTCCAAAATCCAATCCTTGTCCGTTTGCTTTATGGCATATAAAGCAAGCTTTGTTAAACACTGCTTTTCCTTTCAGTGCATTTCCCTTAAAAGCAATGATCTCGTTAAAACTAACCATGGTGTTCTTTTTTGCCTCATCTGTTTTAGAACCCGGCAAATAGGTTTTTGCTTCATCGTATAATCCTTTAATGCCTGATCCACTTACGCCTTTTACTGCAAACGGAATCAAGTCATCAGGTAAGGCCTTGCTTTTCAGCAAGTCTAGAGTTCTCTTTTCACCATTTCGGCTTTTTCCCATCATTTCAACAGCTTTCTGGCGTAACGATTTATCGTAAGACGCGCTGGTTACCGTGCCAGAAAGTATGCCTATAGATTCTTTATTACCCACCGCACCCAGAGCTTCAAAAACGGGGGCTATTTTATTCATGTCCTTGCTTTTAATAACCTCATTAATTCGTTCTGTATCTTTAAATTCAATTAAAAGCCTTGCAGCATCAACTCCAGCCGAATTATTTCCATTGGCAATTACCATTTCCAATAATTTGGCACCTTCTGTTTTAATTTGATATTTAGTTATCAGATTAATGTATTCGGGAGTTCCGGATTTTGATTGAAGTACCTTTTTCAAAGCATTTAAAGAAACAGGAGAGCTTGCCACTTCTTTGGCATCCATTAAACTAAGTATAATAGAAGTTGTAGCTAAATCAGTGTTTTTACCAAGCATAGTTAGTAAAGTTTTAGTTCTGTCAGCACCATCCTCAATAAAGTCAAACGCACGGAAATATCTAAGCCTATTAGCTAACGGTATGCTTTGGTCGGATGCTAATTTCTCTAAAAAGGGTAGGGCCAGTGCAGTTCTGGAACGCCAGACAATATCTTTACCTCCAGCACTTGATAATGGATCGTTTACTAACTTTAAATATGCTGCAAGGTAGCTATCCCATTGCCTATCTGCACCAATACCTAAGGCTTCAAGGTACCATCTGTCAGTTCCGTTGTGTTTTGTAGCCAGCTTGGCCCAAAGTTCAGCAGCCTCAGCAGTCTTATTATGTCTAAGTGCTATAGCGCACTCTCTTAAAACCTCCATGTTGGCATCATTTACCAATTGCTTTACATAATCAGTTACATTTAAATTAGTTTGTCTTACGGCTCTTAAAGCAGTAATGCGGATGTCAGGATTTTTATCCTTAATGGCCTCATCTAAATATTTCTTTGAATCAGACGACTTCGATAATATCCATAAAGCCCTGGCTCTCATACGCTGATTGGCCGATGACTTCCATAATTTATTTAATGCCGGAATCGCTTTTTTACCCATCTCCGTCAAAGCCAGGTAAGCATGTCGTCGTACTGCTAAATTTGGATTCTGAAGAGCTGCAATAGCGCCGTTAGGCGTTTCATAATTAAATACCGGAACCGAGTACTTTGAGGCAAGAGCATTAGGAGCAACCCTGTAAATGCGACCGCGTTCCAGGTCGCCAACTCTGTGCCCGCCAACTCCGGGATCATACCAGTCTGCTATAATTAAAGAGCCATCTGGAGCTATACAAACATCTGCAGGTCTAAACCACTGGTCTTTGTCATTATTTAATATGTTGATGATTTCTGCAGAATACCCGGCGCCATTTTTCTTTACAGGATATGATCTTACTACGTTATGTCCAGGTTCCGAATGTATAATCTGATTGTGGAATTGAGCAGGCAATAACGAGCCTTCATAAATCAAAATTCCTGTCGGAGATCCGGAGCCCGTTTGCAAAAGGTTAGGAACCACACCCGGGTCATTTAAGTGCCAATGGCGCAGTGGGATAGAGTCTTCCATGTTAATACGTTCTGCAGGCCAGTATGCACCGGTCATTTCATCTTTAAAGCCAAAATTACCGTGTTCCATTACATAGTTAATCCGCACACCTTTATTACCATCGTCATCATTGTCGCTTTGCCAGACAGTACCGTAACTATCAACAGCAACCTCAAAAGGGTTTCTAAAGTTGTGTGCTAAAACCTCCACGTTAGATCCATCAGGATTACACCTGAACACCATTCCTTCTTTATATTTTTTAGGGCCAATCTCGTCGCCATCCTGGTCAAGTACCGTTTTGTTGTTCTTATCCTTTAGCGTTTGCCCCATATTTCCAAAGTTGAAATATAGTTTTCCATCCGGACCGAAAGTAAAGGTATGCGCACCATGGTCATGCTGTTCGCCGCCAATTCCCTGAAACAGGATTTCTTTACGATCAGCCTTATCATCCCCATTGTCATCATAAAAAGCCCATACATATGGACTTTGCGCAACAATAACCCTGTTTCCCAACACGCAAATGCCTAATGGTGCATTAATTTCAGCACCCTGGTAAAATGTTTTGCTGGTTTCCAACACTCCATCGCCATCCTTATCTTCTAGTATTAAAATCCTGTCGCCCTCAGGCTTAGGTTTGTTGTTGTTAATTTCAAACCTGTAGTTGTAGGCTTCAGTAACCCAAACCCTGCCTTTCTCATCAACATCAATATTGGTAGGATTTATTAATGTAGGTTCAGTTGCCATGGTTTGAACATGCAGGCCCGGAAATGTACGTAAACCGGCCAGGCTATTACCGGGCAAGTGTTTTGTTGCTTCTGTTAAAGGAGTATCAGTTTGAACCTTTAAGCGGTCTTTCTGTTCACTTACAGAGGGATTACATGTTTTAAATAATAAAACAGGTTGAAACAAAACTAATGCAACCTTAGCGGCAAATAGGGTGGTTTTGGTAAAATTAATAGCCATTCTTTGTACGGTTTAAAGCGATCTATTTTCTTAAAGTGGTTAGCCTGTTTAAATAGAGCACAGGATATTTGGTTAACGAATTTATAAAAAATATCCAATAAAGCAATCGATTGCTTAGTTTTTTTTAATTATCAGAATAGCAAAGTTTTTTCAATAAAAAAAGGCTGTATCATATTATGATACAGCCTTTTTGGTGATAGTCATCTAACGATAACCATTGCCTTAAATAGGCTTAACTGTTACAGTTTTTAAAAGAGGTCTGTCTTTTACATCTTCCTGAGCAGCTTTAACCACTATATAAACATCATGGAATTTACCATCAGTTACCGGGCTTATAGCTACACCCGAAGCAATTGAACCTTGCTTTCCAATTACCTGACCATCTTTACCGCCTAATCTGATTTCAGCGCTGTAATCAGCATTTGCATTCTCCAGATTTAGGTTAAAGGCAGCAACATTAGTTAAATCAATACCTGTTAATTTAATCCAGCCAGCTTTTTGAGGCAATATTAATGATTGAACCCCATCGGCATCTTTACGTCCGAAATCAGATATATCTTTAATATCGGCTGCATTTATAACATTGCTCCTTAAATTAAGAACCTTAGTATTTGATAAAGGTTTTAAGCCTGCAGCTCCTAAATCAGAGTAAGTTGCTTTAAGATTTAAAACAGATTTATCTTTATTGGTTTCTGCCGGAGGCACAATTTTACCTGTAGCAGGTAAAGAAGGTCCCGTTGTAGATTTTGCACTTAAAGTCATAATCCATTCAGCAATTTCCTTAACATCAGCAGCTTTCATAGTAGGGTGGGCAGGCATCGGAACTTCGCCCCAAACACCTTTACTACCATTAATTACTTTAGATGTGATATAATCGGCAGCTTTGGCTTTTGTCTGATATTTGGCAGACACCTGTGTAAATGCCGGGCCAATTGATTTTGTAGAAATTTTATGGCAGGTACTGCAATCTGCTTTAAGCATTAT